>Ga0228711_1000127_pt1 | contig 67227 bp, 26 predicted proteins | sample MedpolnodulmetaG_2_FD_177996 | JGI IMG/M metagenome (GOLD analysis project Ga0228711, IMG submission 177996) | Root nodule microbial communities from Medicago polymorpha collected in Santa Monica, California, United States - brown nodules | ecosystem: Host-associated > Plants > Roots > Nodule...
TATATATATATATATATATATATGGGTTTGTTAGGATACACCTACTAGTTCTTAAGGTGTGTTTTAGCAAAGATATAACTAAAAAGTTGAAAGGTACAACTTAATGTGAATGTTGCTAAAACACTCCTTCTAAAAAATAAGTGGGTGTAAGTTAGCAACTCATATATGAAGTGAATAACACCAATATCGTTCTTAAAAAAAACATCAATATCTATTTTGAAATTGGAGCAAAATGGCATAGTAAAATGATATTTTTACAATATTCATTTTTAAATATATAATATCACAATCAAGTATAATTATTCATTTTATATATAATATGTATAAAGAATCAATTTGGTCCCTATCAATTTATTTGTGGTTCAATTTAGTCTTGACAAAAATAATATCGTCCTTCTCCAACAAAAATAATAATAATATCGTTCTTGATGTTTTAATACAAGGAACAAATAAGTCATTAGCATTTATGATGAAATATTTTTTAAAAAAAACATTTATGATGAACTAAATTGGACCAGAGACATATATTTGTGGGATACCAAATATATGTCTTTCCCGACGTTGTGGAGGAAATGGATGAAAGAGTGTATTAGGACGACAACAACTTCTATTTTGGTTAATGGTAGCTTAACTGACGAGTTTCTGCTAGAGAGAGGACTGAGACAAGATGATCATCTTTCCCCTTTTCTTTTTTTGTTGGCAGCGGAAGGTTTACATGTTATGATGACAACCATGGCGGAATCTAATATTTTTATTGGATATCGGGTTGGGATGCACCCTCCTACAATTATTTCTCGCCTTCAATTTGCTGATGATACATTGCTTTTGGGGGTTGAAAGTTGGGCTAATGTTAGAGCTATGCGCACTATTCTTATTATTTTTTAAGTAATGTCAGGATTTGAAGGTTAATTTTCATAAAAGTATGCTGGTTGGAATTAGCATTAATGACTCTTGATTGAATGAGGCGGCATCAGTTCTAAAAATTAGAAATTGGTACTTGGGTCTCCCAATGGGTGGTGACGCGTGACGGTTAGTATTTTCGGAACCGGTGATGTTACGTATTAAAGCTGGATTGTCCGGTTGGAAAAGTTGAAATTTATCTTTTGGTGGTCGCTTGATTCTCCTTAAGTCTGTCCTATCATCTCTACATGTCTATGTTATTTCCTTCTTCAATGCTCCCTCAGGTATAATCTCCTCTATTGAATCTCTTTTGATTTATTTTTTTTTGGGTGAGGGATCATAGGAAAATTACTTGAGTTGATCAGGAGTCTATTTGTTTGGGAAAAGAGTATGGTAGGTTTGGGGTTAGAAGGATGAGTGAGTTTAATATTTCACTTCTAGGCAAATGGTGTTAAAGGATGTTAGTGGATAGAGTGGATTGTGATTCAGAGTGTTGTCAGCCTGTTACGGAGAGGAGGGAGGGCGGATGAAAGAAGGGGGCCGATATGGGTCATCTTGGTGGAAGGAGGTGGCGAGAATTCACAACGGCGTAGGTGTTGAGGGGGAAAGTTGGTTCAAGGAGAATTTAAGGAAAAAGGTTGGTGACGAGGTTGATACTTTTTTCTGGATGGACCCGTAGTTAGGGGGGACACCTTTGTGTCAGCGGTTTAGTAAACTCTTTGACTTGTCTGTCCATAGGTGGAGCACAGTGGGAGATATGTTTTCTTAGGGTGGGGCGAGGGGGTGAGGCTTGGAATGGTGACATTGGTTGTTGACGTAGGAGGAGGAGTTGGTAGGATAGTGTAGGGCTTTACTCCATGATATTACTTTGGAGGTAAATACTCTAGATTAGTGGCTTCGTCAACTTGACTCGAGTGGAGGGTACGTTGTTCGTGGGGTGTATCAGATGCTCACTAATAGGGCTAGAAATAAGTCGAGTCAAACCTGTCTGAGCTTCACTCGACTCAATAAGAATTGTTTTGGCTCGAAACTCGACTCAAGTTTGAAACAAACCTTTTTTTAAGCTCAAGTTCGGCTCGTTTAAAATTCACAAATAACTCGATTCGGCTCATCCAAGTTCATCTCATTTGCTCAAATTACAGATTTCAAAAACTTTTTTTTATTATAAAAAAAACACACACACAGATAGATAGATATATATATATATATATAGGCCCTTGACCTTTTAAAAAAAACAAAATAATTTAAATAAAATAAAAATATCAAGCATTTGGTCTCAAGAGTCAAGACCATTAGCTATTTACTACTGTACGTATACTACGAGTATTTGTTTTACTTACAACAGAGTTGCACTGCGGTTTTATATACACTCCTCATCTCTGAAATTCCAAACCTCCCCGATGTGGGACTATTTTTTGCACATGTTTGTGTAAAAGCATTCATAAGGCATTAACCTTTTTTCCTCTCTCTATTATTAAAATTGTCGTTGATATTTAATCAAATTAGTAATAATTTCTTTGAAAAAAGTATATAATTATTAAAAGAAGCTTGTAATAAATTACACATTATCAAGTTGGTTCATGAACCAAACGAGTCGAACTAGACTCAATTCAAGTTCAACTCATTTATTTTACGAGCTTAATTTTCAACTCAAGTTCAGCTCATTTGGTTCATGAACCAAGTTCAACGAATCATTTATCGAATCGAGTATCGAGTTATTTTCGAGTTGGTTCGGTTCATTGCCAACCCTACTCACTAATCATGAGACACATAGTTTGACTGCAGTTTCAGAAGGTATTTGACATAAAGATGTTCCTTTGAAGTCTTCTATTTTTGCTTGGTGACTTCTCTACAATAGGTTGCCAACTAAAGACGATTTGGTGATATGTGACATTCTCCCTTACGTTTCACAACTATGTGTTTGTGGGCGTGGAAACAACTCAACACTTGTTTCTATCTTGCAATATATTATTTCTCTTTGTCACCTTGTTTGTAATTGGACAGGCTTCTCTTCGGTTGTCTCTCAACATATTTCAGATCATTTTATTCAGTTTGCCTTCTCAACGGGTGGTTATAAAGTTCATCGTTCATTTTTTCAGCTTATTTGGTTATCTTGCATTTGGGTGCTATAGAATGAAAGAAATAACATGATATTCAAAAACAAAGAAAATCAATTACTCCAACTCCTGGATGAAGTAAAATTGCTTTTTTTTTTTTTTGGCTGAAAGCAAAGTATGCTAATTTTACTTTAGGTTACCATAGTTGGTGGCTTTGCTTTCTTTAAGTTATCATAGTTATGCTTTATCTCATTTTCGGACTGGTATTGTTGTAATCTTTGGTGTTTCTCTCTGACACTTCTTGTGCTGATGAGTTTCCTCTTCTGGTGTTAATATATCTCATTTTTGTTTGTTAAAAAAACAAATTGACTGTCCTGTGAGCATAACTCAGTTGGTAGGACAATGTATTATTATACGTAGGGGCCGGGGTTCGAACCCCGGACACCCCACTTATTCACCTTATAAGGTGAATTCTAGCCACTAGGCTACCTGACAAAAAAAAATTGACTTTTGTTTTTTATCTATAAAAAAATTGAGTTTTTATTTTTTGTTTTTCTTAATAAAAACCAAGTAGTTATTGTGCACTGACGCTGCCTAGCTGCCAATTGCTGGCATGTACACCAGACCATCTTAACTTCCTTCACTACCGACACAATTTTTTTTTGATCCAAGACACAATATTTAAAACACTGCCAAGATTCAAAATTCTGCCAAATTCTTAAAGTACTGCATATTATATAGTCAAAAAACAGTATCAGAAATTTAGTAGCTTAAATTGTGCACTGCATATAGCCAACTCAACTCTTCCTCCTCGGACCCCATGTGTACAACACTAACTGCAGAAGGAAAATGACAGGACCAACACATTTACTATTAGACTTTAATTATTTGACTTATATCATAAATAACTATTTAATAAAGGTATTGTTGAGAGTTGGGTTTTGTAGTGTTTTGAAAAGCCAAGTTATACTAGTTTATTTTGAAGAAAAAAACATAAGAAGCCAAGTTTAAAACTCAGTATATATTTGAGATTTTAATTTTTTTTCAAGGAATGATGTGATAGATGATAATATAATATTCCAATCAACATTTGAATCAATTATATAAATATATTTATAATGTCTAATCCCGTGATGAGCATGTGTCAATTGATAAGACATTGTATAATATATATAGAAATCGGTGTTTAAATTTTAGACACCTTATTTTACTTTAAGAAATGAATTTTTAGCCACTAGATTACTTGACAAAAAAAAATTAATAATGTCTTTTAATTTAGAAATTGAAAATAAGCTTCCCACTCCATTTTCCTCCAAAACTTAACTTCCAAACATAGCCTATGGATTTGACACAATTTATAATGTTTTGATAGGTATTTTCATCTTATTTTACTAATATGACGTGATATAATATAACCAGTAGATGCTTGATCCCTCAAATAAAAAAACTAGTAGATGGTTGAATTTCTTAATTATTAGGCTAGGAGTTCAATTTCTAACAATTGTGCATGGAAAAATATTAGAGTTGTGTTATTTTGAGAGATTATATGGCCTCTACATCTGCACGATGGAATAACTTGATTTACAAAATATTATTCATTTTTCTATAAGTTGTTTTTAGTCTAATTAGGCAGAGTTAAATTTTTAATGAAAATTTATCCTTTTCATTTGTCATTCTTAAGTATTTTAATGAATCTAAATATTCAGTTGAGTTCATATCAATAAAAAAATATAATCAATTCAATTTCTCTCTATTACTATAGTTTTTTTTTATGCATAAAGAATATAACATAGCACCTTTTCAAATTAGTGAAATTGGTGTGGGAAGTGTGAAGAGTTAAAAGTCCATATTATTTGAAAAATGAAGATAGCAAACCTTAAGTTTTAAGTTAAAACATAGTGTTCAACTCGTTTGTGTAATTGCTTTTGGTTTAATGTGAATAATCTTCATGCTCCCTTCACGACCTAACAAACAATTACTTATATTTTCACTCAAAATTGTAGAAAAGAAGCTTGTCGATTGTTTTGAAAACCGAAGAGAAACTATCAGAGACGAACCTAGGTGTAACTGCTTATCACTACATAAAAAACAAATTTCCCGTACTTCCTCCCTATGATAAATAAATGAGAAATGATATTTGAACAACTATTTTTTTGACAACTGTTGTGACAAAAACAAAAATATAAAAATTAACTTAAAAATAGAGACGAAAAGTAGTAATTGAAAATTTTATAGAGACTAAAAGTTGAAGGAAAATATTAGAGAGACTAAAACGAAAAGTTGATATATTTTCAAGGAAAAAAAACATATTTAACCCTAATAATAACATCAACAATAACTCACTTGCACAGCTTTAAAAAAAAAAAAATAATAATTCACTTGCACAGTTCCTTCCTGTTCAGTAAAACTCACTTGCACCGTTGCACGGTCGTCATGCCATTGGTAAAATAAAACAGCGCCTGTCACGGTCTTTGTTTTTTTGAGGATATGTTCACTTTACTTCTCACTTTATTTACAATATATTGACTTATTAAGTTAAAAAAATATATACCAATGGAGTTGGGAGAAAAGACTATACTCTCACAAGGTAGCATGTTCACGTGAACATAGCTCAATTAATAGGATAATGTATTATAGTATCCATGAGTATTTGTTTTTATAAATTACATTTTGTAAAAATATTTATCTTAGAAGTTAAGCAATGTTATCCGGAAACAATTTTTCGTGAACTATACTCGACTTTAACGGTCTAAATATTTGATTTCACACCACAAAACTTTCGGTAGTTAAGAAGAGAAATTATTATTTCTTCAAAAAAAAAAGAGAGAAATTATTTGTAATTGTAGAACTATCTATACTCGAAATTATTTGCATACTCATCATTAGATATTGGCAATTAAATGTGAGTGAGTAGTCCTTCATATATAAATGACCTAAGTGAGTGAATGATATTAAATGTATCTCATATACTCTTTCTCCATTCTCTTTTATAAAGATTTTTTTTTAGATTCATCTAGTAAATGATTTATGGAGTCCTCAACACAAACTAAATACATAATATATTAGCTTCTTCAAAAAAATACATAATATATTAAATAAATCAAAAACGAGAAATTTATCTTATAATAGAGATTAGGGTATTATTTAATGTTTTAAAATTTTACATCAAGATATACCGTCAAATACTCTTTGTAATTTTCATATGTAATTCATTGTTGTTGAACTATTCAATATAATTACTCTCTCCAGTCTTATATATATATATAAAGAAATTTGATCAAATTTTTTATTTTTTTTTGGAATGGCAGACAAACAATATATTGATAGCGGAAGGAAAAATACAAAGAATACTAAGTCAAGGACGATGAAATAGTACAAGGTGTATCCAACGGGTCAAACGAACCAAAAAGGACCCATTCTATCTACTGAAACAAAACGAGGGTTCGAATACCACTCAAAAAAAATACAAGAAGCACATGATTTCCTCCCCATAAACCAACTCCAAGAGAGGTGCTTCACGTCATAAATAATCTCCTCAAATGAATGATTCTTAGCACGGAAGATGAGATCATTTCTAACTTTCCAAACCACCCAAAGAACCGAATGCCATATCAAAAGAAAACCTTTCCTCATATTTTTATTTGAAGCTCCCAAACAAAAACTCTCTAACAAAATGAAGAGGTCTCCGAGAACTACCAATATCATCCCAAGCCACCTAAAAACTTCTCCTAAAATAGCGCACACTAAGCTACATTTTGTAAATAAACGATATTTTCTTTACCTCAACACCCGGACATCAATAAATGATCAGTTAAAATTGATGTATTTGATTCAAATTATTAACTAAATACATTAATTTTCATTGAACCAACTTTTCTCATAGACGGTTCACGTCATAGCTGCCGAATGCCCATCACAATATTTTATATCAACCATTTAATTTAGCAATTTGCTTGATAATGGTACTACCGACATCTTTTCTTCTGTTTTTGTGACTTCAAACGGGTGTTATTCCCGTAATATTCTTTATCTCAATATTATCTTTTGCAAGAACCTTTACTTTCCAACAATTTTTTTTTTGTACAGGAGAGAAAATTAGTGGGATGCTGCTCATGTGCTTCATTTTAATTTATTTTAATACTTGATCCATGTCCAAGTAACATGTGCTAAGTATCGCATAGGATAATAAAACAGAATAATTAATATTTATCTTATCTTAATAAAAATAATATGGCAATGTGCTCAAAGAGTACAATTATTATTTGTGGTAAAACAAATTTGTCTTGGTCTTGTCAAATATTCTTAGGGGAAATTCTAATGGGCATTCCAAGGGAAGGGAAGGGTAGAGGATCCATTGTTACTGTTTCATCTGGATGGAGTAAGGACCACTCATATTCTGTCACAACATAATGCACAAGTATAAGAATATTTAGTTTGGCTAATTGGTACCCTGCACACACTCTTGGCCCTCCTCCAAAGGGAACAAATGCATATTGTGCTATTCCCTCCTCAAACCTACTTGGGTTGAAACTTGTAGGATCCTTAAAATACTCTTCATTGTAATGTGTCCCATATGTTGTCCACAACACCTGAGAAAGGTCACAAAATCCCAAATTGAGAAATATAGAAATATACGTAGATCAATTTATTTAAAATATCAGAAAAGATATTTTTACACAAATCTAGAACCCAACATTATTATACGTCCTCGTGAGTTTAGCTCAATTGGTAGGGACATTGTATAATATACGCAAGAATCAGGGTTCGAACCTCAGACACTTCAGTTCTCCACATTTAAAATGTGTGGGCTTCAACCACTAAACTAATTGACCAAAAAAACATTATTATACATTTTTGTTGTTTTTTTTTTTTACGTTAATAAAGCATTATTCTTAATTTAACTTGTGTAAGAAGAAATAAAAAACTTAATATTCACCTTCCATCCTTTAGGTATAGTGAATCCTTCATATTCAATATCAGTAATTGCCTTTCTGAAAGAACCAAATATTGGCGGGAACAGTCTCATGCTTTCTCTAGCAACTTGCCATGTATCCTTCATTTTCTTTATGTCCTCTACATTTAGACTCTCACCCCTTATTTTGCTATTCATTATATCAACATGTTCTGCATAAAATTAAGCACTTTCACATTATCATATATCACAAATCATCTAAATATGATCCAAATATTTAATGATCCAACAATTATGATTTATCTAATATGTGTAAAAAATCTTTACGTTGTCGATGCATATGAATTAAATTGATTATGATATTACCTTGTAGAACTTTACCATAACAATCAGGATGATGAGCCAACATCTTGAATGTCATAGCAACAGCAAAAGAAGTAGTATCATGAGCTGCAAAAACCAGCAAAACCACATTATCTATAATCTCTTTTTCAGTAACCTCTCCTTGGATCATTCCATATACCAATTTAGACATTAACATTCTATCTTCCTCTCTTTTCAACTTTCCTTCTTCAATTTCCTTTCTCTTCTCTCTCACCACTTTCACTATCATCTTTTCTATCTCCTTTCTAGCTTTCATTGCTCTCCAAAATTTAGAACCTGGAAACTTAATTGCTGGTGAGAAAACTCCTTCCAACACTCTCTCAAAAGTATCTACCATACCTGGTTCCACATTGATACCTAACAAACACTCGAAAACAATGCTAAATGTAAGAACTTTCGTCGAGCGGTAGAGACTAATCTCTTCTTGACCTTGCCAGTTTTTAGATAAATACAACTTAACAAAGTTGCATAACTTTGGAACTAATGTTTCTAGTCCAGCATAGCCAAGACTAGTGCCGATAACGCCTCTTAGGAAGCGGTGTCTTTCGCCGTCTTTCTCCATGATAGAGTCTTTTCCCATAAGATGAACTGAGGAAGACGGCCAAGAGCTTTTTACCAACTTGAACTCATTGGACAAAATAAACTTATTTGCCTCAGCTCCATTTACTATCACAGTTGGTGAACCTATGATCCTTGTTTTAAAGATCTTTCCGTGTTTCGTGATTCGAGGAAGAACAAAATCTTCATACAATTTGTCTCTCCTTTGAGCATTGAAGAATTCCATGGTCTCTCCTATCAATGGAAACCCCATTTCACCTGGTGGAAGCTTTCTTTTGTCTTTGTTATTTTGTTGTTTGTGCCTCAAGAAATTGAAAGAGAATAGAGCAAACAGGGGAAACAGGACACATGAAAGAATAGAGATAATATCTATAGACATTTTAGGATAAAGGGCTTTGAAAATTTTGAAACTTTATTGTATTGTATATATAAAATTTGTTTTGAGGTTGTAGCATGTTGGTTCACATATTTATAGGATTCCTTTGGTCTGTGGAAGAAAATGAATGATGTCAAACTGACTTGAATAATATTATAATTTATAACAATGTTAATCATTCTTGAAGTCAATTCCTAATAGCTAACAGTTTTCTTATTTGAAAGCTTGTGGTCTAGTCAAATACACAAAATATATATATATATATATATATATATATATATAATCAAATTAAAAATGGATTTGGATTTCATATTCGAATAATGAAACATAGTTTTACACAATAGTCAATTTCGATCATTGATTTGAGACTGGACATCTCAAATTACACATTAATAAAAATCATTTTTAAATGATCTTAATCGTTGATTTAGATCTGACGGTTGAAATTATTAACTGCATGACACATTTATTGTAGGGAATGTGGTATCATCATTAAAATTAAAACAATACCATACATTAGAGGTTGTGAAAAGAATACTAAGTTGGATATTCCTGACGGTTATAGATTCATTGTCCAAAAAGAATGACACGTAATCATAGTTATGTGAATGAGAAATACATGAGGAAATAAAAATTGATTCATCTCTTAATGGTCAACGTTGGAAGCTTATGTAGTCATCAAAAAATCCCTAAAAATCTGGTGAAGTCTAATAATTGTGCATGACATTGGATCTTGTTACATTATACAGCATGATGATTTTGCTCATAATTGCAGCAATATGAGTAAATATTGGTACAGAATCACCGTCTTTGAATCACAACTTTACAATATCTATGTAAAGTAATTAGAAGGGTAGGCTGAACACTAATGTGAACATGTTGGAGATAATGTTGTTTGAAACCGCCTAGAATCAATTTCAACAAGTTGTTTACAGAGAATGGTATTGTTGTCATGTTATCAAGCTGTATTTTGTGGGTTCATTTCTAGTTAAAGAATGTTTAACATGGAAGGTTCATTATTATTAATATTATTAGGGCCATGCTAACCAATTGTTTAAGGATATTGTTTAAAGAACTTAAAAAGAGAAATTATTTTTTAGAAATGCAAGTTAAATACTTGTCAAAATCATAACTACACACATTTCTATGCAACAATTATCTATTTTGATTTCCTTAAACAATACGTTTAGGATATTTGTTGTTATTATTATTATTATTATTATTATTATTATACATGTTTAAGGAATCAGAAGCAAGCAGTGAATGGATTTGTATACAGTTTTTGTTTTAGAAAAACTATTAAGTGTAAATAAATTAACAAGAATATTATTTGCTCTTATCATTGAGGCTATACTGATTTAAGCCTTAGTTTTAAAGGGTGGACTAAGAATTAACTTACAAAAGTTATATATTAAAATTATGCACTAGAACAATAAAAAAGAAGTATTATGTTGTGTATTTTTCTTTAAGAATATTTTTTCATGAGATTAAAATATATTAATAGAAGGATGGAATGCAAAAGCGAATGACAAATGAGTAATATGATAAAATTAGGGTTCTAAGCTAAAAGATAAAGAAGAATAAAACTAAATAAGATAAAATAAAATAACTTTTCATTCATTTCATTCTGTGTGAAAGACACTATATATAGGAAGGATAGCAACCCTAATGAACCTAAAAACTAAAGACCAAATTTAAAGGCCCAACTAACAACAACTCAAAGGAAAGATAAACTAACATAATTTTACTTATAAACTAAATATCTAAATTATTCATTTGAGCCTAATTGCATTCTCTATCATTACAGACAGATTCACTTGAACCTTGTCCTCAAGGTTCAGCACCCTCTAACAGTCTTCTTAATGGTGGAAAATGCTAGGTTTTAGGTTTGATTCTCCCAATATTAATTTAAGAGTGCTAGTTTAACTTCTTAAAAAATATTATCACGGCTCCTCTGCATCAATTTGATGATGCTGATGTGTGCTTCAATGACTTTTACACTTAAAATACAATGACATTGATGTCATTCGGTGATGGCAACATTACATTTGAATATTAATGTGGTGATGACATTACATTTGAATCGTAATTTGGGTGAAGATTATTTCTCCACAAATGGTCCTTGGAGTGTCTCATGATGAGAATGTAGGTCTTCAAATCTCTACTGGGTCAGATCTTAAACGAGCGCATGCGAAAATATCATAGTACAATTGTCTATAATAACGACTTTAGGGTTAGTTGTGATACTTTTATGCAATTTATTAAAAAAAATACATGACCTTGCATTGTTTTATTTTATTTTTAGAGTAAATTATAGGGTCTTTTTTTTTTTAGGAAAGTAAATTCTAGGGTCTTGTTAACCGGTGCCCTAAGGGCATTAGTTAAGTAAACAAAAAATAGTAAGTTTGTATTGATATTTAACAATTTTTTAACTTTTAGAAAGTCAAATCCATCACTTTTCACCATTTTTCAATACAACATTTCTAAGTTTGTCTTCTTAACCAATACCCTAAAGGCACTCTTTAGCATTTTCCTAAATTATATTACCACAAATGAGTTGGCTATCGAAACTTTGAACCAATAATAATAATAAAAAAAAGGATACCAACACTCTTAGACACTCTTGTTTGATAGAATTTATGTAAGTATTCAAAAAATAAAAAACTGATTATCAGAGAGTATCTTACTGGCATCAAGAGAATTTCATTCTTCATATTTTGACAACTCTTCTTTTTCGTGATTAAATAAAAGAAAATGAACAACTTCTCAACTTTATTACAACCCATTACCCATTAGATTACCTAGACCTTCCATGTGGGCATGAGAAGGGTAAGGCATGGCAACCATAATAGAAGCATTATTAATTTTATTAGCATGTTCTCCATTAGTTTCACTGTAAATGTAATGTATGGAACATTTATGTTTTAAATAATTTTTCACATTCTTGTGTGAACAAACTGAGTATCATATGATATATGCACAACTGTGAATATGAATATTTTTAATTGGGTAAAACTATAATGCACGCAAATTCTTCTTCAAAAGTTTTAATGATGTTTCATTAAATCCATGACAACTGGTTAAATTGAAAGACTGTGAAGCCCCCGATACTTCAAAATGGATGACGTACCGTATACCTGTCTGATACTTTCCGATACGTATCCGAAGGGTATCCAAATATTAAATTTTTTTTAAAAAAAAATAATTATCCGATGCTTTCCGATACGCACGGATACTTGTGTTTTTTATATTATTTTGATTTCTGTTTTTTTTAAAAAAAATAAGAATAAAAACATTATATTACTATGATATATATACATTTCCTTTATCTTTCTTTGGTGCCAGTACGACCCACACCACACCACACCACATAAACAATTTCATCTTCCCCTTACTCTTAGTACTGATGTGTTCTTTGTTGGATATAGTGCTTCTTTTTTGGATCGATATAGATAACACTAACAATGTTTCTTTTGGATATAGTATAACATTGATGTATAACACTAATGATGTGTTCTTTGATGTATAACAATGTTTCTTTTTTGCGTATGTAATTGACTAATCACCACTCTCTTAATCGTCAATATTATTTATATTTATGTTAATGTGCTACGAGTCTGGTTTCTTGTGTTTGTTAATATATTTGCATATTAAAAAAATGGTTATAATTATATTGTACATTTAAATATATAATCTTTTTTATTAACGTATCCCAGCCGTATCGTATCTTAATTTTTGAAATTTTCCCGTATCGGTACAGTATCATATCCGTATCGTATCTCGTATCCGGGCTTCACAGGGTCTAGACCATCCGATCCAAACGCTTTTTGAAGTGATCCTAATTTAGCTAACTACTCATCTCTTGTTATTTTGAACTACTTTGATTAATGTGAGTATTTTAATCTTAAGACATCATTCTGCTATAAAACTATAATTAAGTACTCATTAAATAGTTAGCAGAGACATTGCGATATGCAAGAGTCTGAGTTCGAATCCCAAATTTTCGACTTGTTCATTTTAAGAGATAAATTTCTAACCATTATACTATTTGACAAAAAAAATACATAATTCATAATTTTCTCAAGATATGTATAATGATACAGAGAGTTTAATTCAATATATTATGCTTGGAAGTTTGCTACATTAATGCACCTAAGACTTTGTAATGTTAATTTTTTACTTTAAAGTTATTTGCACATAAGTAAAATCAATAATTCGTAAAAAAAAAAGTAAAATCAATAAATTTATTATTCTCTCCGTCTCATAATAAATGTCCTCTTTTTTTAAAAAAATTGTCTCAAATTATTTATCTCTTTTGCAATATCAATACAATATTTATTACTTTTTTCATTAACATACTCTTATTTATTGCATTTCAGTCATTTATAAATCTTTCACCAACTATAATTAATAAATGTATTTTAGTAAATAATATCCATTGAACTTTTAAAATGACAAATAAATAGAAACATAAATCTCTTGTATAGTAGAAGTTGACATTCCTACTATCTTCGTCCCTAATTATAAGAACCTTTTGAGATTTTGTTGTCTCTTATTATAAGACCCCTTTGTTATTTTTAACTAAATTAATTATTATTTTACCTACATACTCTTATTTATTATACATCTTTTTCTTCAAGCAACAATAAATAGTATGTTGAAAACATAAAGTAACTCTCTCTTTTAAAGGATAAAATTGTAAAAACTATAGTGATTACAAATTTTTTTAATACAAATATCAACTTTCTTATTTCCCGTGATTTTGACAAAAGAGTCTTATATTTAGGAATGGAGGTAATACATTTTACCATTAAAATCAACGACTATCATCATTTTCTTAATAATCGTGTAAAACTCAAATAGGACAAATATTGTAAGAGGGAAGGAGTATTTTTTATAGAATTATTTTCCTTTTTTCTGCTACTACTTTAACAATTTATTTTTCTTTTTATAGGAAAATGTTAATTAATGTCCTTGAGCACTAGTGAAGAAAACCAAATTAAAAATACTGTATAGGGAATTGTGAAAAAGTGAGTATATAACTTTTTAAAAGTCAAGATGTTGTTTTAACTTTCTTAATTAGTGTCCGAGGGACACTAGTCGGACACTAGTTAACATGACTTTTTTTTTTTTTATATATATATATATATATATATATATATATATATATATATACATTTTCTCACTATTTCTCAAGAGAATACTTCAAATTTTAATTTTTTTAACAAGTGTCCCAAGGACCAATAACTACCCCTTTAAAAAACCAACATTTAGCATTTCCGTAAAAATATTTATATTTAGGACCAGACCAATGCTTGATTAATTAATCCCAAAATTCTAGTATTGAAAGGAAAAATAAATTGCTAGTCGTTCATATTAATTACCCTCCAACACTTTAGTGCAACCTCACCTACCATCAGCAAATGTCACGAATTATAAGTAATTCACTCACACTTGTAGCACCCACGTAAAAACACGGTTTTGTACTAAGAAAAAGCGTGAGTGTGAAAGTGAAGGGAAACAAATTATTTGCAGTTGCTTGTTATGGCGGGGAATCAGAAAGCGACAAGGTGAAACATCTAACTTATAAGATACTTCACTATTCCTTTATTGGTTTAGTAGTAAAAAATATAGATCTTGGATCGAGAGGTTTGAGTTCGAATCGTTCTCTCACGCTTAAGACTTTACCATTCCTTTATTGTTAATACTCTTATAAGTGCTCTTTGAACCGTAAGACATTTTATGTATTTGAATCATTCTCTCACCTTTTTCATCAAGTAGCAGATGACACTGGTTTAGATCTCATCCAACTTAAACGTCACATGTTCAAATTTAACTATGAGAATGCAACAACGTTAAATTTCTTGAAAAAGAAATTAACCGTCAATTATGGTCATCTCTCTAGTCAATATGAAAAGTTAATCCTTTTAGCATGAATTAACGTATTTAAGTTTATCTACTTGCATAATATTTTATGCATGTCATGAGCTATTTTCAGCTCATTTGCAAAAGCTCTTGAAGACGACATATACAAACATCTTTTAACTTTTACGAAAATAATCTAACTTTATTTTATCATTTGTTAAAGAAATAACCTATGCATAAGTACTTGTCATATTATAAGTTTTTTCTTTGAAATATTTTTTACATCCATTAACGTTAACGATACTACACATAGTGAAAGTTTTGCGCCCACGAAAGGGGAGCAAAACAACCAATAGAGCATGTATAATTACTTATCATGTTATAAGTTGTTTATCCAAACAAGGTCCATAACTCGCCCTTGCCACATCCCTCGCCCAAAAATGTGGCTAGATTAGATCATATTTCTTAACTAACCAAGCTTTACAAGTTCAATTTATAACTATTTTATGTGAGTTAGGTTTTTTTAACCCTCTATATTGACTCATTCATACCGCGAGGAGCAACTGGAAAATAAGCATGCATCATTCTAAATAACAGTACTATTTGCGTGTATGCTAGTAATGCATCATTTAATAACCAGCATTGGGACCATTATGAATACTTGCCATCACCAAAAAAAAAAAACCAAAAAATATATTTAACAACCAACATTGGGACCATCTTGAATACTTCCTTCTTTGGAATGGAATCTAAAAGCAACAAAATGAGAAAATGAAGTTGTTAGGAAATTCATTCATAAATCATATATAATACACTAATATAAATAACTCTCATTTCACCAAACTTGAAGGTTTCATATTAGACTATAAGCCCTCATATATCTATTTATTTATGAAAAGCAAAGGTATATCATATATAGATTCATCAACAACAACAGTTTCTGAATTATAGATAGATAAATTAGATAAAATTTTCTTGGAGTATGTCTCCATCACTCCTCATAAATGTTCGGGTACAGTAGATTGATTTCACAGTCAAGTCTTTGATATTTTTTGTTCACGTGGGTTCCAACATTTTATTGGAGGAGAAAGTAATGTGCTACACTAACTTAGTTTCCAGAATAAATCAAAATACCTTAATTAAGAGTAACCATAAGAGTAATTTGCACCATCATAACACAACTAACAAAAAGTGACCAATCAACTAATAATGGTTATATGATCAGCAAGAAAACAAGGCTTGAGTTTTAGAGTAAGTGTACTGACACATACTCAACTCAATTTCATGTCAAGGGTATTTTTTAACTATTTTACAAAACTCATGCATTATTTCAAAAAGTAAATGTAAATAGAAGTAAATGCACCCTGCAAAACTTCAACTAACCCACACACTCTTCCACCTGCTTATATTTACTTCACTCAGTGAACCATTTTATAACCCACTCTTCACTCACTTCTCCAAACCACTTCCAAATCCTCCCTATCTTTTTCTCTCCAAGCAACTATGGAGAAGAAAAGAAGCAACAATGCTTCTCTTACCATGTTCACAATGTTGGTTGCATTGGTTTCTCAAAATCTTGTTATTGTTCCTGTAATAGCCAACACTCAAGCAAGAAGTTCTCCCTCAGATTTATCTACTGAACTATGTAATTCTCTAACTTAGCTATCTGTTTTACTTTTCTTATTTATGCAAAATAGTGGATATATTTATTAATGATATGGACTTTACTTGAAAGCTACACAGTAGTAGGTCATTTATTTTTCAAAATTTAAGTATCAAAATCAACATTCTCATAAAGAAGCTATTTTGCATTTTTTATTTATTTTTGTAATATACTTACTTTGTTTTGTTCCCTCATGTTGTGTAATACATCGATTTTGAATTGTTGAAGGTTCACATAGTCCACCATCTCACCACTCTGGAGGTGGTTGTGGTAGCAGTGGCACTCCACCCTCTAGTGGGTCCTCACCCTCTCACGGTCATGGTCACGGTCATAGTCATCATGGGCATGGTCATAGAACATCGTCACCCCCTTCAGGCAGTGGAAGTTACAATCCAACTCCATCAACTCCAACTCCGTCACCACCGTCAGGCAGTGGAAGTTACGGTCCAACCCCATCAACTCCTACCCCATCACCACCCTCAGATGGTGGTGGAAGTTCTGATCCAACCCCATCAACTCCCCCAAATTGTGATCCAACCCCATCACCTGGTGGTGATGGAAGTTACAGTCCAACCCCATCAACTCCCACCCCATCACCACCATCGGATGGTGGTGGAAGTTACAATCCAACACCATCAACTCCAACCCCGTCACCACCATCAGGTAGTGGAAGTTACACTCCGACCCCATCAACTCCTACCCCATCACCACCCTCAGATGGTGGCGGAAGTTCTGATCCAACCCCATCACCAGGTGGTGATGGAAGTTACACTCCAACTCCATCGACTCCTCCAGGAGGTGGAAGTTATAATCCATCCCCAACACCACCCTCAGGCGATGGAAGTTATAATCCAACACCGTCATCTCCCCCGTCCGGTGGAAGTTATGATCCAACCCCATCACCACCCACTGATGGAAGTTACACTCCAACTCCATCGACACCCCCAGCTAGCGACTGTCCACCCTCAGACCCTACAAGCCCGACAACACCCTCAGACCCAACACCATCAACACCGTCAAACCCTCCCTCAGGAGATGGAGGGTACTATAACTCACCACCACAAGATCCTACAAGCCCAACAACACCCTCAACTCCAACAACGCCATCAAACCCTCCATCAGGAGGCTACGACTCACCACCATCAGACCCTATAACCCCAACAACACCATCAAACCCACCATCAGGAGGCTACGACTCACCACCATCAGACCCTATAACACCAACAACGCCATCAAACCCTCCATCAGGAGGCTACGACTCACCACCATCAGACCCTATAACCCCAACAACACCATCAAACCCTCCATCAGGAGGCTACGACTCACCACCATCAGACCCTATAACCCCAACAACACCATCAAACCCTCCATCAGGAGGGTACTATAACTCACCACCATCAGACCCTATAACCCCTACAACACCATCTAACCCTCCGTCAGGAGGCTACGACTCACCACCAGTAGACCCTTTAACCCCAACAACACCATCAAACCCTCCATCAGGAGGGTACTACAACTCACCACCACAAGACCCTATAACCCCAACAACACCATCAAACCCTTTAACCCCAACAACACCATCAAACCCTCCATCAGGAGGGTACTACAACTCACCACCAACTTATGGAAGTGGTAGCCCCCCGATCGATCCTGGCACCCCATTGACCCCCACTTTCCCCACACCACCTTTCCTTCCTGCACCATCTCCCACTGGTACATGCAAGTAAGTTCCTTCTACTATGTTGCACTGTAATGTAACGGCTAAGTCCTTGAAAATATAAAACTTTTTTACTTTTAGCCCCTGATAAAAACTGTATTTTTTAATTCTTGCAAATATTGTTTTATTTTAGTCCATGTAAAATTTATTCATGTTGAAATTAGACCCCGTATGTAAGTGATTTTCATTTTAGTCCTTATTTAGTCCATATCGATTTTGAAAATATAAATCATGTACAAAAGGTAGTTTTTACAGGGACCAACAACATATTTAAACCTCATATGTAAATTATCAAAATATACTTCAAGGCTTTTAACTGTTAAATAACATTTTTGAACTCTTTTTCCTCAAATCTGCAGCTACTGGAATACTCACCCACAACTCATCTGGGGATTACTAGGCTGGTGGGGAACCTTAGGCAATGTTTTTGGTGTGCATAGTCTGCCAGGGCTCGGTGCAAGTCTCAGCATTCCACAAGCACTTTCCAACACAAGAACTGATGCGCTCGGAGCACTTTACAGAGAAGGTGCAGCTTCTTATCTTAACTCCTTGGTGAACAACAAGTTCCCTTACACAACTGATCAAGTCAGAGACAGATTTGTAGCATCACTCAGCTCAAATAAGGCGGCAGCAACACAAGCACGTCTTTTCCAGATGGCCAATGAGGGGAAGATTAAGCCTAGAGCATGATCTAATTAGTTTGGTTTATGTATAAGTTTATTGAGTTTGCTTCCGTATATTATATTTAAGACTTCTGCTAAGAGTGTTTTGCATTAGGCACTTACTTATCATGTGTTAATTTACCCTATGATGGATTCAGTGTACTGTACAACTTCATGTTAATTAGCATTTATATATGGTTCCTAAGTTTTGAATAAAGTTAATATTTTGCTGCTATGGTAATTCAAGATCTTTATTCATAAGATTCAAGTATAAAGCCTTATTTTATATGAAACAAGGTTAAATTCTAATTAAGAAAACCTTCTTTACCCTGCTGAAAATATAATCCATTAAACAAAAGTTACTCAAAGTATATAGCAAAAACGTTCACCACTAAAGGTGTGGGCATCACTTTCTCATTAAATGAAAGTCTGCACAATCTTTCAAAATAAATTGGTTCTCTATAAAGAGCAACCCAGAAAAGCAGCCCTAGTCTAGAAAAGTTGATTGTTCATGCAAACATGAACAGCATTCAAGTTATATATGCACGACTACATTAATTGAAAAGGTGTCTAGCATTGTTTCTTAGTGAAATGCAAGGCAATTTTCATTTTCTGTTGTTGTTGTTGGTGTGTGTGTGTGTACAGAAAGACAACACATGGACCATCCAAGATGCTGCCAAGAGTGCCCTTATATGAGATGGGACTATTGTGATATACAGTGGCAGCAGAAGGGTTGAAGAGCCATGTGATGCACAATTAATGTCATTTTAAGTGCCTTAACAGGAAGTGTACAAGGCTGTCCTTTTGATTCAGAACAATTAAAATGGTAGGTAAACCCTATAAATAGAGGGTAGTCTTCACAAGTAATGTAATAAGAATCATTGTGTTTTATTTATACGAAAAAACACGTTTTCAGCTAACCAAACTTTCCAAATTTAAGATATTAGCTAAGAGATATAAGGGACCTCTACTAACTGCCATTAACTGTTTCAATGCACTTACTTTAGATCACAATGAGTGAGTTTGCTGCATTATATATTCACTCGTGCAGTTGTATAGATTGAATATTAAAAAAAAACATGGAATCAGAACACTTTTTGTGATTAATAACTTAACAGCAGTTGAGAAACAATTCAATAAATCAATTTGTAGAAAAATATTATTAATAAGCATTATATATGTAGGTATAACTTCAAAATAATCATCCCTGCATATATAAATATCATTCATGTATGATTCAGTTAATTAAAATAAGCAAAACTGAAGCCAGCTAAAGGAACCAATTCATTTCTAAAAAACATATGAACCAAGAAAAAATCTTATACAAATTGATCCGAAACTTTAATTTTACTCAACATTGAAATGTGCACATAATTGTGAAGTTCCAAATGTTTTTAAATGCTTCTGATGACAAACGTGAAATATAAAGTCATCCATCCATATGTGGGCCTGTAAGTAATTTGGAAAAGTAAATTACTCCTAAACTTTTAATACACACTCCCACAAAGACACATGCCCTACAAATTCATGTAGAATGGCTATATTTGGAGAATTGTAAGTCATATAAATGAACTCGTTAAGTTAAATAATTAATGGATCAATCTGGGGTGGAAACTTTAAACTCATTATGAAGTTATCATATCATAGTTTGGATGTTTAATGGATCATAATTTCACAGCCATATTACAAAAGAGTATTTTGAAACACAAATCCACCAGTTTATCCAAATTTAAAAGATTAACCTAGTCCAATGACTATTGCATCAGATCTCAAAAGAAAGGAAAAAGTAACAGTAAGATCTCAATTCTAACAAAATTTATGATAACACTCAGAAGGCCACTCGCCAATGCACAAATGGTTTTGGCACAAAAAGATCAGAAGCATACCTTTTCAATTGATAACTTCTGGCAGTATTACATAGTTGAGAAATTCTATCTCTTGAGAATGGATAAAAGGAGAGGTCTTCATTCTCTTTGAATACAAGTCGTTTCAATGACATAAATCTCCCGTGAGACTATAGACTTTTTACAATCAGACAGAAATTTAAACACCCATTTGGCTATAGTTTTTTTTACAATTAGACAGATATTAAAACACCGGAGAGCATTGCAAGTTCTAATCAGCCCATATGAGATTCAAACCATTTAAAAATTTGGTCGGAATGCACACTCGTCATCTCATGGTAAGCAAATGCAAGGTTTAGCTCCTCCTGGATATGAGGGACCAAATGTTTATCAATCAAGAGATTTTTCCTCTCATCAAGAATATTTAGCCATTTCGTTTTCCGACCGTCTTTCCTCATATATCCCTTTTCATCAATAAAGCCCTTTTCCTTAAACATTTCAAATAAATTTCTAGAAAGAGTTTGATCAATACCAGGAATCCTATCAGCTAAAGTCTCCGACGACAACGGAAACTCCATACATTCAACAACACCAGCATCAATCCCTTTATCTTTCAAAACCTCAACATATTCATCGATTTTCTGCTGTCGATAAAGATCTTTAGGCATGTGAACAAAAAGTGTAGGAGGGTAATCCTCATTAATATCAATTTCCTCAAACATCCCTTCAGCAATCATAAGCACAATACTATTAAACTTCTTAGCAGATGCAAGCAAAGATACGAAATATCCTCCCGACGAAGCACCTAAAGCCACAAGAGGAAGTTTTTCAAGCTTCCTCTTACCAATCCACCACTCTAGAATATCTTTAACAGCCAAAAGTTCTTTACCAAAACTCCAACATCTATTTGCACTTGAAATTGTAATAACAGCAAAACCTTGAGCAAGACCATGAAGAACAAGCAACCTTTCTTCAGGCAAACCAATACAATTAGGACATTCAATTGATTTGTCCCAAAAGTTAATGGCTTTTCCATTACATCCATGAGCAAGAAAAAGAACACCTTTAGGTGATTCAGGTATTTGCCATATCAAATCTGTTCCATTCCTAAATTCTATTGTTGGATGAAATTTCACCAAAGAATCAAAACTATTCCATTTTCGTTTATGAGATTCATAAGCTAAACTTGGTTTAACTTTTACTTTTACACCATCATCAACATTATCAAATATAAAAAAGAGAATCACTAACATAAGCATCAATATCGAAGACATGACAAGTACTTGAATCCTGCAATTGTGAGCACTACTCCTTTGCTTTGATTTGTATCCATGATTCAACATGGTGAAAAAAGGGTTTGTGGCAAAGAGGGTAAAGATCAAATTTTTATAAAAATTTCGTGAAATAGATTAGTAAACTATAAAGGGTTGATAGCACATAATGAATAGCATCATTGAAATCAAAGAGAGATTAGGTAGAATATACTCACATGGATGAATTTGATGCTTAATTGCTTGTTTATTAGAATTTCAGAGGGCAACGATAAGCAATTGGATTGGGATTAAGCACCGAAACTGTATGCTTCTAAGTTTAAGGGATTTGATGCCATGTTACTCCTTGTTATTGTTATGTTTGTTTACTACAAAGAAAAAAAAACTAACTTTTTTAATTAAAGGATTTTTAATTAGTTCATGCATTATTTTCTTGTTTTTTAAAAAAGTTAGGGTGTGTTTGTTTTAACTTAAAAAAAAAAAATATTTTGTTTTGAAAAAGTATAGAGATTTTTTAAAAAATATGAAGCTATTTGTGTTTATTTACTCAAAAAGAACTTTTAACTAATTCATGTGTTATCTCTTTGTTGTAACAAAAAAAAAACCCTTTTGTTTTTGAAAAAAGATAATCCTAATAGTTTTTCATTAGGGTTAAAATATATTTTTTTGATAAATGATTTTTTAAAAATTTTAGACAAACACTTTTTTTTTTACAAAAGACAAACACTTTAAAATGACAAAGGTTGTTTCTTTTTATAAAAAATTAAAAAACTAAAAAATCTTAAACAAACGGAGCCTTAAAGCTTTATTTTAGAGACAAAATAGATTTTTTTAAGAATCATAAACAAACACTTAAAATTGACAAAAGTGATTTCTTTTATAAAACATAATGATAAATCTGAAACATACTCACTCAATGCCTTTTGGGTGGGCTTTAGTAGCATCATTGTCTTGGTTAAAAGGCCTAAGGCAATTTCTTATCACACCCTGACTTCTCCCCCACTATATAGATATTTCGGATTCTATGTTCCGAATTGGTAAAATCAGGAAATTAGTCATAGTCATCAATTTGAGATAGAACGGTTCATAAAACATCTTTACCAAATCATTTTTAAATAATTTTTGCAACTGAAATGATCAAAAATAATAAATGTTGCACAATTTTTTTTACGTGAAATCAAAATCCTACGTTGGTTTTGACAGTGGATATATGGAACCCCTAATCTATATCTTCACCCCTAAAAATTATCAAAAATTTCAATATTACCCTTTTATCTTTTAACTTTTTACATATTTATCTTTCACCCTAAAAAAAGTATTTCTAAATCAAGATGAATTCACTCCCACATCAAAGTCCAGGTACATATTTTCCATAAACATTTTTTAAACTTTTATGGTATGTATTTTTATTTTTTTGAAAAACACTAAAACAATTCCACAATAAACATGATTCATATTGGGTTGCGACCTTTTTTAAACTTTTTTTTCAAATGGTATGTGTTTTCCATAAAATTCAACCTCGTATTCCAGCGGGTGGTTTAGATGAATTTCTCCTTACGAAACCATATTCTAAACTGTAAATTATTGTAGTTTAAAAAAGGATTATGAAAAATACATATCATATAAAAAAAGATTTAAATAAGGTCACAACCCAATTGGAACCGTGTTTTAGTGCGGAATCTTGTTTTGGTGCTTTCTGAAAGAATAGAAATACATACCATGTAAGTATGAAAAATACATACTTGGACTTTCATGTACAGGTGAACTCATCTTGATTTAGAAATGTGTTTTTTAGGATGAATAAATAAGTAAAAATTAAAATGACAAAATGATAATATTGAAATTTTTTATAATCGGTAGGGGTATAGTATAAAATTTTCTGGATATATATGGGTCGGTGGCAACTTTGCAGGGTTGTTTTGACAGGAAATTGGGTCATCAAGATTACATATTCAACTGGAAATTTGAGAGTAGGTCACTATAGAACGATACCTAACAATTGTGATTATTAACGAGAAGATTTTCTTTTTCACCCTCTCGCACACCATTCAAATTTATCAATTTATCCTAATTCGAATTATATAATCCGAAACATTTTTACATTATTTCGAATTATATGATCTTAATTCCCTAAAAACTTAGAAGTCATTGTGCATTGCCTTTAAATTACTCTAATATTTGTTTCAAAATCTTTCAAAAAATACAATCTAAAATGAAACTAAACTTTCAAAATAATCTGAAACGTATTGAACCCTCCATCAGACTAGGCTTCAACAACAATAACAGATATAATATTTACACTTTTCAGATTATATAATCCGAATAAGTAAAATATGTGATCAGATTATATGATTCGAAATGTGTTAGCACAAAGAACTTATCTATTTATACAAAAAAAAAAAACAGACTTATTTACAAATCTTTGTCGATTTTCCAACAGAAATCAAACCATATTATTGACACACATGAAAAGTAAATCAAAACATATCATATGATAATATTATACATTAATTAAATCAAACAAAACTTTTGTCGATTTTGCAACACAAATCAAAATCGTGCAAAATATCTAAAACAAAATATTCGGTGGTCAAGACCAAGTCATACATGCATACTCAAATCATAAAAAGTCATACAAAATACATAATATTGCTTATATATATAGACATGTTTCAGGTTATATATATTTTGAAACATGTTTTTTTTTTTGGATTATATAATCTAAATTGAGAAAAAATTGAAAGTTTGAAGGGGAAAGACAAAGTGCGGAAAAATGAATTCTCATTAATTAGTGATATTTTCAATCATACTTTTGTTATTCTTGCTTGACTATACATGGCAATAGTAGTGAACCAAAAATGCGATGTGCGTTCAAGCTTTAAAAAGAATTAGTAAAAGCATGGGAAAAAGGATGCAAATGTGATGGAATGGAAGTGAGGTCAATTGTTTGATGATGGTGCTTGTTGAAAAACAAGACCAGGCTGTTGGGAGCATGCAAAGTTTTTTGGCATGTGGCGGTGAGTCAGAACAAGCACGTCAACATATTCTTAATTTGGCGGGGCATACATATTGACATTGTTTGTGTGAGGTGAGGGCAAAATAACCATGTCATTTTATTTGACACCTGGTTTGAAAAAGTAACCCATGCTCATGGTGTTCATATATATATATAAAATATTCTAATTTAGAAAGGAATTTTATGAGAAGAAAGGATCGAATCTTCGAGGAAATAATTCAAGAGTTGGAATATGCAACAAACATTTCACTGGTAACCATGTTTTTACCTGCTGTGTGTGGATATTTTCGGACGTACAAAACAACATTTTCGAAAAAATTACGCCAAAAAAAGAAGACAAGTAGGCTCCATATATACTTGGTTGCATGCATGCTTAACATTTATGCCACGAAAACTTAAATCAATCGAAAATGGCAAGGCATATTATGATATTTTACCTCTCCGATATATCAGTTCAAAACCATGTGAAAATTCCTAACTTTTGGCATCTTATGTTATCCTTCCAAGAGAAAAGAAAACTTTTGGGTCTTCCCACAAATCAAACATTCCTTGCTTGGTTCATTCACCTTAATATATATCTATCTACCATATATATCCACAATACAACATTGATTCCATCATCTTTTGCTCCAAAACTTCCATAATCTCTCCACCTGGAAAAATCATCATGGGTGTCCTTGGAGCAATACTAAGACATTTGGACACAACAATAGGGTAATAAATTTAATCATCTCTTTTCAGCTACTGATTTTAAATATATCTTAAAATTTATTTTCATGAGTATATATGTCATGTAAATTATTTTCATTCTAGTCTTCCACTTTTCTATAATTATCTAGATGAAGGAATACTATTATAATATTCCTTCAAAATATCGCATGTACGAAATTCTTCCTTTTGCAAAAATAATTTCATGAAAATAGGTTTTCTAGCTAGACTTCAAAATACATGGGACATACTCTAAATTTAGGCTCTTAATTTTATGTGTTTCCTCTTAATAACATCCTAATTTTTTTGTGTACCAGGCCTGGAGTAATGCTTCTTTATCCTTTGTAAGTAATGGCCATATCACGTAGCTAGTATCATTATAGTTTAACTAATTATTTTAACTAATATGCCATGATTAATCATTTTATTATAACTAATATGTAATGAATAATTATTAAATGTTTGACTTCTGTGTAAATACTAAATATCATAGATACGCATCAATGAGGGCAATTGAAAGTCCTTCAACCTTAGATGACCAACAGTGGCTAACATATTGGGTTTTATATTCTTTCATAACTCTCTTCGAGCTTTCAACTTACAAGGTCCTATACTGGTAGGTTCAGCAATTCTCATGAAAAAAATTCATCTATATACACATAGACACACAACAATATGATAATATTTCTTTGGTTTAATAAAAAATATAAATAGGTTTCCCATTTGGCCATACATGAAGCTTGTGTTCTGCGTATGGTTGGTATTGCCAATGTTCAATGGAGCAGCTTACATATATGAGAATTATGCAAGGACATACGTCAAGAAATTTGGTAATTATGGAAATTACAATTATCCTGAGGAGTACAAGAAGGTTCTTCATATGATGACTTTCGATGCAAGAAAAGCAGTTGAACGTTATATTGATAGATTTGGCCCAGATGCATTTGAGAGAGTGATTAGAGCAGTATGTTACAAACAACTATTAAGTCAAAGTTATAAATATTTCTTTACTTATTATAAAAATTCATCTTTTGCTATTTTTTTTCATAATCTATTTTCACTTTATATTTCAGGCTGAGAAAGAAGCAAAGAAGCATTGAGTGAGTGTCAATTTAACCAAGCTGGCATGGGAAGAAGAATGTAACATGTTATATTCAGTTCTTCATTCTGTCTATATATTCTAGCATGTAGAAAACTGATTGAGTTTCAGAATTAATTATTATAGTTAAACGAGAGCAATCTTATTTTCTATGATTAATATGTTTTTTTATGTACATCCCTTGGATTAATTAAGAATAAAAAGCTTTCAATTTGATCTATTGATTTGATGCGGATATTTCCAGATATATAGTTAGTGAAGAGAAAATTACGAGGTCAGTTTGAAACATAATTTCAATTACTTGCAGAAACAACACTATTATATAATATGAACATCAATATTATATTATGAAGTAATTTTTAATATATAGTATATAAATATATAAATTACACTAAGATAGAACCAAAAAAAATTACACTGTAACTGTAAGTACTAACATAAAAATATGATCTAATAATAAGTGTCATAATTTATTTTCATTTTTCAACATTTTGATAAATGGATTATAAAGTGGACCAAAACTTGAAAATCACTCTAAATACCAACAATGACCTATGTCGTCTTTTAAAGGTGGAAGCTCATTGTCATCCTTCTTCTCATGAGTGAGATTGTGACATACATCAATTCAAGGAAAACAAAGGAAAATTAATGAGTTGAGTTTTTATACACTCATATTAATTATCTTTTCTTTTTTTAGAATTGTGTACCAATATATCAGATCATTGTCTCACTCATAAAAATGAGGAGGACTGCGAGCTTTTACTTATCATAAATCATAGTTGTTTAGGGTGATTCATTGAAGTTTAGGTACCATACATTTTGCCTTTTATTTAACGAATCAACATATTATCAACTTCAATTCTTTCTATCAGAAAAACTTCTATCCTTATATCTTATGTTCACTTACAAAGAATTTTCTTTATATTAGACGATGAGAGTGTAGATTATCAACAACAAAAAATGATAAGTTTGTCAACACATGTATTAATTAATAAAACAAATAATAACAAGTCCTTGATCCATTGTTTATGACCACTTTTGTATAATAAATTATGCATTTATTACTTGAACAAGTGTTTGGCTTATACTCCTTAGGGCACTAATTAGCATAAACTAAAAATTAATGATGACAAATTGACAATGGAAGACTAGAAGTATATGGCTAAAATATAACTGAATGAGGGCCAACTGCAACACTTTGCCTGCCAACTTTTTTGTTAGACTTGCTAAAATTTTATGCTTACTTCGTGTTACATTATGAATCAAGTATGAAAGAATATCTGGCACTAAATCAATTAAAGAGATTGGTTTACTTTCATATATTTAAAACGATTAAAAAGGCTTAATTCAAACCATATCACCACTTAATTAGTGTGTGTATCTTTTTTTGACAATGAAAGTATGTGTATCTGTTCTCATAACAGCTTAACCAAATTCTTTTTGAGAGCTTTGTAAACATATGATTATCTTCTCATTTTCAAATAAAAAAACAAAAAAAAAAAAAAAAATTAAAAAAAACATACTAGAAAAAAAAAACATAATTATTTTTTACAGTTTCAGATTAATGTGGGAGTATCAGAATGTAATTAAAACAATGGCACTTTAATTATAAGGTGGCTTCAGTGGTACCCAATATCTTATTAAATTAATTTATAAAGACAGAAGTTCAAGATTTACTGGATAGGTTTAGCAATCTTTATGAATTTATGAGATGTATTATACCCTTATTCTAGATTTTTGTAAAGTCATTGAACAGATGCGAGTACCTGACTCGAAAATAGATATCAAAAGCATCATCTTTGATGATAAAATTCTGTAAAGAGCAAAAAACTTCCAAAATGAGTTGGATGATCAAAAGCTTGGATGGAATTACATCAATTTTCCGCCGGTTTCAGCAACCTGGCAATATTGATGCACGGACAAACTTATTTATTATGTTCACAAATGGATATATACTATAAAAGGAAAAAACCAGATATGATAAAATGATATGACTTACGCCTAAAATCAGTATACTTTAGTCTATTATCTCTGAATTTCTAGATTCCTATCAAAGTCAGTAGTCACAAATGAGAGCATGATAAAATGGATCGCACTTTAGCTATCTTGATCCATATTTCAAGAGGATTTTAGGATGTGCTTAGCTCTTTTAGGACCAAGTCGGACAGGACTAGATCTTATCGTGCCGTTTGGTTTAAAACAATCAACAGCAGGATAACTTGTAGGATTTAGATTTTGGGCCACATTCTGGCAACACCTACTTCTCGCAATCTCCACTTGTGGATCAAGTACCACTGCTCTTTTGTTGCAATGCAATTCTACAATTGAGTTTTCTCGAGTCAACTTTGTCATGTGACTCATATTTTCTCTCACTTCTATATTGGATACCTTGATAGGATTTCTGGAATCATCAAGATTATCTGCAGGTCTCTTCCTGATATTTGTGCATGGATGATGGTCTTTGACAACCATACCATCCAACATTACTTTGTCAACGACCTTATTTATGTTTCTAAAACCATTATTCATGGTCGTGTGTGTAACTGAAGCTTGTGGAGATTGAACAATTGATGCTGGACAAAGAGGGGTCGTCTTCATGGGACCCCGAGAAATCAAAGGATTAGAAGAGTAGAGAACTTTTGTTGAATGATTAGGAGATGGTGTGATAAAATTATTTCCCCATCGATTTTGTGGAAAACTTTGATTAGCTACGCCAGAAAATTGCTGAGAAAAGGTCCCGCTTAGCATGCCATCTGTTGAGCTTGACAACCAAACTGTATCACTTCTATAAGGCCCCTGACTCCAATATGTTTTGGCCTGTTCATTGGCAGCAGGCTGCAAGAAAGGAAATCCAAAGGCTGATTTTGTAACATGAGGATTTTTGTTCCTGCCATTTAGCTCACCATTTCTTGAACATGTCGGCTGATTAAAATTGCAAGGAGTGGGTAATACCTGTGGCCGAGAGCATAGTACTGATGGTTTAGAACCAGCTATAAACTGCTCTGAAGAGTCATTGGGTGTCCCATTATATACTGTATATGAGGTGGATTCCTGAGCAATAGAATTGAAATAAGAACCAGCATTTCTGCCGACTCTGAGACTTCCATTTTGAGAAACATGATTACTTTGCATATCAGTAAACTGTTGAGGAAATCCCTGAGTGCTTTGTAATCCATGAGTGCTTTGAATTTTCTCGGACTGCAATACACTATCAGTTGATCTTTGAAAAGAGGAACCAGATACCCAATCCGGCTTGGAACATCTTTGCAGTAAAGAATTTTCTAAAGCAGTATATTCAGCATAATGCCTTCTTTTGGATTCCTCGTCGCTCCAGACAACTCCTGTAAATTGCTGTGGCTCTTGGCTGCTTCTAGCAATCGGAACATCTTTACCCATCAATCTCATTGTTGGTTGGCTGGAACTTAGTGAGATATGATCTGAACCTTCTTTCAGTGAAACCATCCCGTTTCTGTTATGATTCTGCACTCTTTCACGTTGGTTCTGTTCAGTACACGAGCTATGTTTAAGGAACTCTGAATGTAGTGGCTGCACATGGTGACTGGAACACATTTCAGAATTAGGTGGATGGATATCTTCTGTTTGACTGCATAACTCGGTCACAGCTAACCTGGGTGGATAATTAGGTAATGAATTTGGACCATCTTTTCCTAATGTCTTCTGACCAAAATGCCTCTCATTAATGCTTAAATTTTCCTGGCTACTTTGACAGAGAATATTATTACTAGACAAGCCACTTAAAGAACCTCCTAATGGACTTGATGTCTCCAGCTGGTTCGTACCAACATTTCCATTTGAACTGAAATTGATCAGCTCACCATGAGAATTGAGTGGCAAACCGAAAAAGTTGGGATCCAAACAGCTATTTCTTATGCATCCTTGTCCCCAGCTTGAAAAAGGGTATGCTTTATCAATCATATCTTCAGGAAACATATTATCCAACTGTTTATCATCCAAGGTCTGGTTACTATTACCATTATCTCCATAATAAGACGATGAAGGTGATGGAGATTCAGGTTTTTCATTTACTTTGTCATACGGAGCAGAATAAGATGATGAAGGCTCCAGGAGTGTCTTTGTACTTGCATTTTTGTTCACAATGTCAACCTGAAAAGTAGGATCCTCTGAATAGTCAAAGAACTTTCCACCGAAACTGAAATCTCCAGATTCACTCACTTGTATATTTTTAGCACACATTTGCCCTTCTTGGACTGCCGAAAGAGGTTTAGAAAAATTAACTGTAGTTATGTTGCCTCCATCAAGAAGCTGTGAATTATTATCGTCATAAACTGCCATCTTGGTTAATAATTCAGACTTCTGTTCTAACTGATTTGATTTCTCTTGATTGATACATGGCTTCAAGAAATTTAGTTCCATGACTTGTTTCAGAGTACAAGAAAACTGTTTGCTTTCAGTTATTGGGCAAACCTCCTCTCTCTTATCCACTTCTATATTAAGGGCAATGTGGTCATAATTTTTGTTTGCCTCAAAACTTGAACATTCTTCATCAGTTCCAGAGGACTGCTCCTTTACAAATGAAGTGGCAAGTGCATCTGAAGATGTGCTAAACATGGTTTCATCAAATGAGTATCTCTTTTCCAGACCAACTATTTCATCTTTATATGAGAATTTGACATGTCTGTCAGAGGTTAGCGATTGATCATATTCATCGCTTTCTTCAGTACCATCTTGAATTTTACATGCATTTGATATCTTTCCAGAAACATGTTTTAAATGGTTCTTAAAAATGCCCCGAACAGGAGAATCTGCTTTTTGCCACTTTCCAACTGAGTTATAGTTTTTAACCTGTGGCTTTTTTTCTACTGATAAACCATTTAAACCCAATTTCTTTCTATGGACAGAAGGTTCAATGTCTTGTAGTGCACCCATTTCATCACCAATTCTATCTCTTAGTTTTCTGCAACTATTTACATCAGTTTGCCCCTCGTGCTTGTAGGCACTTTCCTGAGATAAACGAGAATAAAAAATTATTGATGTTCTATTAAACATAATCTCAATAAGTTGAATAAGCTTTAGGCCATACAAGATACTCATGACTTATTTAAACAGAAAGGTATTCCACTGTATTATCTCCAATCACATATTATGTATAAATGTAATAACACCACTGGTTTTTATAGCAGCCTTTTTCTGGAGGGCTTTCCGGCAAGAAAGGGGAATAGAAACAGCCAAAAGTTTAATGCAAAAGGTAGATGGTGAATAAAAGAGGGGGAGTGAAAGAGGAATAAAGTAAATAAAATTATTAATATAAAACAGTATGCGGTGATACCGAAAAATCTGTTCCACAAACTGTCCAGGAGAAGCAAGAACAAATCTTATGTTCTTTCAACAATTCCAAACTGCATATAGCTAGAAAATTACGTGACTTTGTCTAAAGAATATACAGTTTCCAGTTAACTTGACGTCCAAAGATGAATGCCCTTAGCAGTTTTCTTAAAATATTGGTTATTATAATTCTTATTTTGTTCATCAAAAAGCTCTCTTCAAAATATTAAGGCAACTACATTCATGCTTGTATCTTGTAAAGATAATCAATTCCATTATTCCACATGGAAATTTTCAGAGAAACTATACAAAAGGACATTTTTCTCCACCTTTAATGATCAAATCACGATCCAAACTTCTGCATAAAAAAATTCTTTGATATTTATTGGGAGTTATTTTACAATTTCAATCACTACAATGTGGAAAAGATTTGGTGACATTTTATTAAAATTTAATTGGTGTTGAAGTGCGAGTTCATACAAAAAAAAGGCGATAACTTATCCATTTTAAATACGCTATTAATTAAGATCATTTACAAGGCATTTGTCTGGATGAATTTCTTCATGGGTTTCTTGAAGCTACTAGTTGCATTGGAGAGTTTGTAAAACGTTCAGCAATACACTGTGGTTCTTGAACTCACCAAACACATGCTGAGTAAAGAACTAAATTACGTCCTTCTAGACTTCAAGACAAAACTCTCGAATTTGGCCATTTTAGTATTTTATATTCAGAAGAGGAGAACATAAAAATCTATATAAAATAAATAAATGCATGGATCATATGCTTACATCAACGAAAAACACATTAAACAATAAAAGCTAATAAATTATTTTATTAATATATACCAAAAAGTGCTTTTAGTTCATAAGGTTATACTTGATTACTTATACGAACTTAAATATTCTCTTATAAATGTTTTTGTTAAAAATTCTATGCGTGAATGGAAGCTTGCACTTTTCGAATAACCATTAAACTAGACTTCCTCCCTAAAAAAAAAAAAATTAAACTAGACTTCGGTACATATATGATATGAAACTGCATATACCAGCTAGCTAGCAGAATGCATGAGAAGTTCAACTCAAAATCATATTTGTAGGCTACTTCCATGAAAATAAAAAATAAAAAATAGGCAGTAATGCATAATAAAAATTATTAAAGCTCCCTTAAAAATAAAAAATTAAACCACTAAAGCTTCAACTAATAATACGAGTAACCACATATACCTAAGTTGATTTTACGTAAAAAATAGAAAAAAAAAAAACTTTTTTCCTAAAAAAAAAAAATAGATAAAAAAAAACTTTTACAATTTCATCCAAAATTCATTTTGAAAATTAAAAAATAAAATTCCGACAACAAAACTTTGTACTTAACGCTTATGTACCTTTTTTCTTCTTTTTATGTTGACAAATACTGTACTTGTTATTTTTTGAAGTATCACTTCTGTGTACTTCATCCCCAGTTATAAATATCAAACTACTACATTTAGTCGTAAGGAATTGCATATACCAGCAAGCAGACTCCATGCTAGCTTTAATTCAAAATCTTATAATTTATAGCGCATAATAAAATCTATTAAAAAAAATTAGGGTTCTAAAAATCTTTTAAAATTTACTTATTACAGAAACTGCATATCCCAAAAATTCATTTTACTATATAAATGGAGTAAAATAATCTCAAACAATTTGGTACAAATATTATTTTAAAAAATTCTAGTCGTTATTCAAAGTCTGTGCTTAAAAGATAATGCACCAACACAGTATGTAAGTACGTAGATACGATTGTACGAGAAAATATTTTCAGTTCATCACCTTATATCTGCGTTATAATTGTAAGTACGTAGATACACTTGTACGAGAAAATGTTTTTTGCTTTGGTTCCTAGTAGTAGTTACTCTTTGTTATGGTAAAATAACAAAAAATTGTAAATGACTACCATATGTATTTATTCACAATTTTGCTTAAAATATTCTCCCCTATTTGTCATTATTTTTTTGACAGAAAAATATACTCCTCTATCAAACATACCGTAGTTTTATTAAAAAAAATGGAAAATACCAATTTTTACGAAAATAATGAATTTATAATTTGACCATGTTAAAATCATTTTTTTCACAAGACCATGTTGTTAAAATCATTGTTAAATATATCTTATTTCTTTTTATGAAAGGAAAATTAAGAAAAATGAGTGGATCCTTTAAAATCACCAGAAGTGTTCAAAGAAAGTTCAAAAAACCTACAAAGCGTCTACTAATTTAAATCAAATGAAAAAAGTATTTGCACGTTAAGTAATACTCATGTATGTATGAATTTTAGTTAAAGTGGAGAGGAGAAGAATGCCACCTACTTTTTTTTTTTTACTCAGAGAATGACAAATACATGAATTAAGATAATACTTGAAATGTTTTTTGGTAATAATTTTTTTTTACCTTTATAGAATGAGTTCGATTTTGGAGTGGAACAATTTTTTTACGAGACTTCGCTTATCTCTCGACCGAATTCTGGATTATTATGTCTCATCCTCCCAAGAACCGAAGAATTAAAACCCAAAAAAAATATAATGCACACTTTTGAAATTGACAAATAATAACCTCAATTTTTTTTGGTAAAAGACAAAAAAAAAACCTCTATAAAATTGTATTACATGTTCCATATATCCCATTCAAAATTTTGTAGCTTCTGTCGAATCTCAATGCTGAAATTTCAGTGTACTTCAGTTTTATAAAAGATTGATAGGCAATGTAAAAAAATAATGTTTTTTGATAAATGGAAAAAATAAAAATTATGATTATAGAATCAATGTCCGAGGACCTTATCGGAAAATGAATTTACTAGATTTTTTTTTGAACAAATGATTAGTAAACGTTAAGACTAGAAACAATACACTACAGAAGTTGTTGCTTCAAATCAGTCAAGTTTTTAATTTACATGTCATGTATTTGTGCAACCATGGCTGGCCTTTTAAAGAGAGTATACGTTTAACAACTTCCAACAAATTTCACCAAGCATGACCATGAACTGAAACTGTTTTAAGCCTTTTCTTTCTATGTCTTTATATACTTGTCTTAAAAAACTTTAGGTTGTTTTCTGATGGACATTTAACCTTTAATTCTTGACCAATTCATCAAGTAATTTTCCCCACAGACCAACACTTTCACAATATGATCAAGTATATATATGATATATCTACCAGACTATCACATAACAGAGGGTCCAAAACCATCATATACTATACTTATTCAAATTCTGTGCCACTATGCATAAAACACGTCAGAAGATACACTCATGCGATAATGATCTATAACATCCCAAGTCAGAGTAATATTTTTTGTATGATACTACATATGTGTACATCTGGAAATGCATATGACATTCAACATTCCAAATCACTATATATATACACTTCTGACAGACCAATAAATGATGTATCAAATTATGGACCTCCACTTACAGATATCCCAAAATATATGCAGCTGCTCATAAACCTCATCTCCTACGTTTGTAAAACTAGGCAAAGGAGACAAAGAACATGCCAATCTACCCATGGCCCATATGAAAATTCTCCCCAAATTATTAGTTAATAGTGATGGGGTGAGAAAAAAGCTCTTATACATGATTAGGCTCAGCTCTTCTTACAATTGTGATCCAAGAGTGGCCCCTCGTAGCTAGGGTACTCTTACTCAATCTACTGATTATACACACCCTACAGCTGGAGCATCATCCCCTTCACTGCCTTGTGAATTTCCTTCCACACACGAAGGAACTTGTGTTGTTTTAATTTTTAACTTCCAACTTTTAATTACTGTATTTCGCTCAATTAGTACTATTAAATTACTAATCACCTTTTAAAGCAGTAATTTTATGCACAAAAAAAAAAGGCAACACATAGGATTAGGAAAACTTTAATCACACAGCAAATAACATGAATTAGTAAAGACACTACATGTATCCGGTGATATTTTATGTATAAATTCTATCAATTTTACCCTCATTAACCATGAATTAACTTCAGATAATGAAAACAAAAATCATATAACAAAAAGATGAACTTATATTTCATGAGACATAAACTACGTACCTTCTTCCGAGTGAACTCACTGTTGAAGATGTTCATCTTTTTCTTCTTTTTCATGTTCATCTTCTTCTTCTTCACCTCATTGTTCAACAACACACCACTATCACAGTACTTTCCCATCTTCTTTTTTATTGTCGTCCTCTTCTTAGACTTCTTCATCTTTTTATTTTTGCTGTTTTTGTTCAAACTCTTTTTGTTCTTCGTAATGGAAGCAAAATTAGCAGCAGCATCAGAAGCACTAGATTCCTCATCGGAATAATCAGAGAATTTATCTTCATCTTCTTCAACCTCAACAGTCTTACTCTTGCTGTTGTTGACTTCAATCGGCGGCACAACGTTGAGAATCTCAGCAATAGAACGCTTCTTCGGCGCTTTAGGTTTAGATTTGAAACCAGTCCTCACCGTCTGACGCCGTTCATCTCTAACAGCCTTCCCTAAACAACTATCAATATGAGCGTTCACCGCCGTCACAGTAGCAGCGTTGAAATCTTTACAAACAGGACAAATCATCTCCAATTTCTCCTCTTCAACTGACAATTTCTCCGATTCTTTCGCCGATTCACCACCTCCTGGTTTAGATCTCAACGCCTCAAGCCGTTGAGAGAGCCACCTGAACTTTCTAACAGTAATAGAAACTTCATCTTCTTCTTCTTCTTCTTCAACAACATCCTCCTCAGGTAACTGCAACAATTTCATCACACTCTCGTTTTGCATCGACTCCTCTTCCTTCTCCTGATGCTGCTGCTGATCTTTATTTTTATCTTTATCCACCACTTTGAAAATCTCAGCTATAGAACGCTTCTTGGGCGATTTTGATTTTGACTTTAACGAGTTTAACGCTTTGGATTTAGAATTCATCATCCTCATATGACGACGCTCTACTCTAACTGATTCAGCAAGACAACCGTCGATGTGAGCGTTTACTGCTGTGAGAGTAGCAGCGTTGAATTGACGACAAACCGGACAAATCATCTCAACTTTTTCATCATCTTCAGCACGAACAGGAGGAGGGGGAGGAGAAACGAGTTGGTCAGATTTGGATGATTCTTGAGCTGAAGATTGATGATTTTGATTGGATCTGCTAGGGCAGGGAGACATAGGAGGAAGCCAAGAGTGAAGTTGGTCGCGCGTGAGTTGAGGGTTAGAAGTGGAAGTGAATGGCCAGCATTTGAATACATCGATAGACCTCATCTTAGAAGTGTACTCTCTGAATTGAATCAAATCAAATCAAAATGAGTTAGTTATATTAAGTAAGTTTAAGATCCATTATGAAATGAAATATGATATGATATGATATATATACCTTATTGAGAATCCATCAAACCTAGAATCCATGATATGATCTCAGTAGGAGTAGTAATAAGAAGAGAGAGAAGGAGTTAAGAATGAGGAAGAGGAGAGAGAAACATGAGAGAAAGGGTAACGTTATTTGTGCTGCTTGGTGGTGAGAAGAGAAGAGAAGAGAAGAGAAGAAAAAAAGGGGAGAGAGAGTGTTTGTGGGTTTAGCTGTGTCTGTTTGCTTTTCCCTAATTTATGACTGAAAGGGACGTATGAGAGAGAGAGAAAGAGGGCTCTAGAGTCACGACAGAAGCATAATAAGAACGGAAAGAACTGGCGAAAGTGAAACAATTCTATACATATATTCATTGTCTTTTGATATTTAAAAGTTTACAGGAATCGTATTTTAATAAGCAATAACATAAAATACATTCCTTCTAAAAATTGTATTTAAATATGTATTTAATCCTTACAATTAGGTGTCATTTAAAAATTGGTCCCTGTAATCGATAATCCTTGTAAATTAGCTTTGCAAAGTTTAATTATTTAAAATTTCGTCCCTTAACCTAGTTAATGACCGTCACATTATTAATTTGATGACGTGGCTTTGCTAATTGGCCAACCCACACGTAAAATGACAGTTTTGCCCCTCGTCTTCTTACCGGAAAAAACAACATTCATTTCCAAATTGAAAAAAAAACATCGATTCACCTGAAAATCCATCAAGACCTTCTTCTTCCATTCCAATTTCTTCTTCATCCACTTAATTACTGCCACTTATGTTCCTTTCTTTTCTTTTCTTTCTTCATCAACAATAACACTAGTTTTTGTTCTTCTTCATCTCCCCCCTCATGTTCTTCTTCATCAACAACAACAATCCTTCTTTATCAAATCAGAAACAATTGTGAAACCAAATCAAAAACAACAACAAATTCGAAACAAACAAGCAACATATTTTTCTTTCTTTTTCTGTGAGTAAAAACTCGTCGCTTTGGAACAAGTGGTGCCATTGGTCCACTGGTTGTAGACTCAAAATACAACTCGGTGTCACTACCGCTGTCTTCATCGCCGCTTCCGGTGACGCTATCGTTGTCGGCCATCAGTCTTCAGTCACAGTTGTCGTCGAAATCGCCGCATCTCCGTAAGCCTCAGTACAAAAATCCAGCGGACAAAGATAACTGATGAAAAGAATGAAATTTTAGCATGTGGGTTGTTGAATTTCACATATGCATCGCAAGTTTCACATTAAAGAACACAAAATTGAAGCTTCAGATTCCTACAATAACATTTGCATCGCTGAGTTTCACATCAGAATTGTAAGTTTAACATTAAATTATGAGTTTGATTTCGATTTTGAGATTAGGGTTGGTGTTGTTCGATTTTGTTTAAAATTGTGGATTGTCTGATTTTGATGTTTAATTCTGAGGTTGAGTTGTTATTCAGATTAGGGAAAAAATTTAGTGGAAAAAAATCTGGATTTGTGTTTGTTGTTGATTATAATGTTCAATGGGAGAGATGAAGGATTGATGTTGATGATGAAGATTGTTTGATTGTGGTAGAGATGAAGATGTAAGAAGAAGGATGATGAGGGTATTTTTGTCCATTCACATGCCATTTTGCTAATTTGATGACGTGGCAGTCATTAACTGGGTCAACAGACGAAATTTTAAATGATTAAACTTTGCAAGGCTAATTTGCAAGAATTAGCGATTACATGGACCAATTTTTAAACGACGCCTAATTGGAAGGATGAAATACATACTTAAGCCCATATAAAATAAATGCTGATTTGATTATAAAATTGAAAAAGTCATTATTATTAAATTAACAATGGTATAAAATGTATGTGGATTGTGGTGTTGGATAACTTTTGAATTGTTAAAATAATTTTTCTCAAGTTTAAGATTATTCACCGTGAAAATAGTTTAACTTTTATAAGCTTTATTACTTACTCTATACTTTTATCATTTTCACACATATTAAAAAATATATTTAATACTGTATTAAAAAGAAAAATTATAAATGATTTTATAAAATTATTTTTCATTAATGATTTAAGAAAGAAAAATTAAAAAAATTAATAGAAGATAGAGTAGTATTTTTAAAAAAAAATAAAGGTAATGCAAGTAGCACTACCAGATATCATTATACCATTCCTACAAAAAAAAAGATATCATTAAACCAAAAAAAGAAGAGAAACTAGGTGAAGACCTTCTCACAAATACTTAACTTATAGTTAGGTAACTTTAACATGTTCCTAATATAATCTTGTTTAATACTATCAAGAGGAGAGAAGATCCAGACAAGAGAATAGAGAGTTAAATCAATGTTAGGTAAACTATTAGCAAAATGTTTCCATCCTTATAAATATGAGTCATAATAAAATCACATTTTGGTGCTATCTATATAGTTAATCCACTTGTTTTTTTAAGTATCAAGGGACCGTATTACAGGACTTAAATGGAAGCATCATTAATTGAAAGTGTGTTTATTTTAATCTTTTGAGACAATTATTTCTATAGCAATCATAGAAGCAATGATTTCAACATTAAAAACAGATTCGTTATTTAATCTATTGGCAAAGTAGCCAAGACAATTACCATCTCAGTCCGAAAGTGCCTCCATAAGAAGCATTTGGGGGATTTTTTACCACTACTTCATTTGTCTACCCTTTATCCAGTTGACAATAGGAGGTATCCAAAGAACTTCTTTGATCAAAGGGCATCCTGGAGAGATGAATATTGATCTTCAATGGTTTAAGAATCACAAACTCTCGCATATTGTCTGAGGCGGTCTGATTTGTATAATTCCCTGTTAATTAGACATTAGCAATAACCATATTAACGGCAAACTTCCATTTCACATGTTTGTTTTGAAACCTAGATCGTTTCTCATAAATGAAATGATGTTTAAGATATGCAAGCTTGAACGACAACTTTACATTGAAGAGTCCAACGCATCTCATAAAGAGATCAAATATCATCAAGTGAGTTGAATTGTATAGCGAAGTTAAGAATAGAGGTCAACCAAAACCACAATTAATATTTTATTGGTAATAAAAAAAAATGGTATGATAGAAAGAAAAACATTAATATTTTAAGATGTGTGATTATCGTTGCAGTATATTTATATTTTGATAAAAAAAAATTAAGAATCAAGGTGAGAAAAAAAAACTTGGATGTGTTATTTGTGCGGTGACAGAATCAATGTGAGGAAAAAAAGTCATGAAACAATATATAAGTCAGGATGGCACTTCTTGTATTTGGAGGGTGCGGTTCTTCTGAGACAGCAACGCATCTCATTCTCCAATGTGACGTCTTCGGCTCAGTGTGGCACTATGTTTATCGGTGGTTAGGCATTTCTCTTATAGAGCCAGCGACAGTTGGTGATCACTTTCAGCATTTTGGTCAGTTGGCAGGTTTATCGAGATCTATTCATTCTTTTCTGATAGTAATCTGGCATGCTTGTGTCTGGGTTATATGGAAGGAAAGAAACAACAGGATTTTTCAGCAGAAGTTGATGACTTCAGATCGTGTAGCAGAAAGGGTCAAGATTATGTCTTTTAATTGGCTTAAGGCAAATATGCCCAACTTTGTCTTCAGTTATAACAACTAGAGACAACACCCTTTATTGTGCATGGGTGTGCTGGTGTAGCTATTTGTCTTTTTTTCTTCTGTTATTCGTTTTAGCTTGTGAATTTCGAATGTACTAAATTTTGTTTGTGATGGGTGTTCTCTTTTGCACATCTTGTGCGAGATGAACCACCCGTGGTAATTTAATATATTCTATTTTGGCTTATTCAAAAAAAAAGAGTCATAAATTGAAACATTAGTTCAAGTAAAGACTACAAAATTCAATAAAAAAAGCAAAGACTATAAAATTGAAAGAAAAAAAAAACACTTTAAACTCGGAAGAGGAGACTATCATGTGAATCGAGCTGTCGACTCCAACATAGCCGTATGGTGATGCCAAGCAAATTAGATATAGGCCCCGTTTGGTTTGAGCTTATGAAAAATAGCTTATGTAAATAAATAAGCTTTTATTTTAATTTATAAACTCTCACTAACGAAAATTGTATCTTCATAAACGGGTTTTTCATAAACTACTTTAAAAACTTATAAATAGTTCATAAAAACTTATTTATTTGCATAAATTGTTTTATATAAGCTCTAAAATAAGTTAATCCAAACGGGCCCATAGTAAATGACATAAATATAGTAAATTTTGTTGCTTATTTTTATTAAATTAGTCTTTTTTAACGATGTTTAGATTAGAATTGCTGAAAGTTGACAAGAGATTTAATTTATTTACAAGATCGTAGATTTTTTTTTGAAGGAACAAGATCGTAGATTTAATTTTTACAATTGATATAAAGACTTCTTTGATTATAAAAACCTCTTTTAATATTTGATAAGTCTCAAGGTTTACCCTGATTTTTATGTGTCCTCCAATGTCAACTTAACTAAACTTTTTTTCCCTAAAAAAAATGAGAATCCAAGAAATTACAACATGAGAAAGCAATAAATAGTCACACTAGTAAGGAAAAATAAAGTTACTTTATTAATATTGCAAAAGAGAATATAAAATATGTTAAATTATTTTTTTTAAGAAGCAAAAATAAATTAAATATACCAACAAAAATGAATTAAATTATTTTGACTAGAATGATTTATATTATAGAACAGGTGAAGTAATTAATTTTGCTAATGAACTCTTTTTCTACAAAAACCTCCAATCGAAAATGAGAGATGGGTTCTTCAAGATATGGATCTATCTATTTTAAGGAGTCATTCCTTATATTTTATTTTATTTTTTTGAAAAAACAATGTTAAGTAGAAATTAAATGAAGCAAAGGATGACTAAGAAAATTAAGGATTTATTTTTTTTTTACTTAAACTAAATCAAAAGGAAGGTCAGATCCCTACAATTTGCTTCTTAAAATACACTAGGAACAGTATACTGCTGATGAGTAGAAGAAATCTCTCCTTCATGGAGGAAAGGGATCATGCAAGTAGCAAGTATAATTAGTGGAACCCACTTTCACTGCTTCAAAGTCTAAGAGGATAATTTTTGTATTGTCACAGTCACAAATTTAAATTGTTTAAACACACATAAAAATACATATCGATTACTCTGTTACTATATCTAAGTACTTTTTTATTGTAAAGGTTGCTTACATGCACGGACGGAAGAAATATTTATTTTTATAATAGTTAAAAATTGGTCCTTTCATTTTATCTCTATTTGTGTGTTTCATAATTAAAATTTGTTATCATGACAACATAATATTTATCGAGGCAAGTACATGAGAGTCATTAGTATCAATATATTAATTTTATATAACTCTTTAAGGGGTTTGCCAACCAATTTAGAAATGGGTCATATTATCGTGACAAGTTAAAAAGTTAAAAAAGAATTAATCAATAAATGGAGTATAAGATAAAATTTAAAACTTTTAAAATTAAGAATGCATACGTTAATATTTTCTTTTAGAAAAACGAATTAGTTGTGGCCTCTTTCTTAGATAGTAAGAGTGGAAATTAACAGTATCTAGAGGTGTGGGGAAAATAAATTGTCGTGGCCTTTCAACAATTCAGATACTAGTATAACAACGTACAACTCCAAAAAAAGTGGTACATTCAATTCATATTTTAGCAGCCAATGGTAGTAACAAAGAGATTCCAAGTAAACCAATCATAAAAGGCAATGCAAAAAATATCAGCCTAAATATTTGGATTTATTAGTTCAGTCCAAAACATTTTGACTTCTTCTTCACAATTCCAAAGGATGAATCAAAGTCTTTGGACGGTCTCCACATCTTGGACATAAATCAGAACCATATAAAATGAATTATCTCTTTCAACACATGTTATGTTATTTCATGCATTATGTACACTCTTCAATTATAAATAAAAATTTATTTTTTAGCTTTATTTAATAAATAATGTATGTAAGACTACATGCATCATTTATTAAACAAATATAAAAAATAAATTCCTTTTCATAATAATGATCGAATAGTGTATATGTGCAACCATTTTTGGTATCACGGTGGACGAATCCACCATAAAATTTATCATACACTTTATCATAAACAAAATTTCTTAAAAAAAAAAGAAATCAAATTACTTACGTCTTCTTTGTTGCTTCTTTCTTGACTTACAAAATACTGTATATATATTTTTTTTGAGGGGGGAATACTGTATATCTTCTCACTCTTATTTTGTTCCCGTGTATACTATGTGTGTTATTTAATTAAATGATGAATTAAATTATTGGTACTTTGCTGGTTGTGTGTTGGCTTGCTGCGCCGACATATTTTAAAGGTGAATAATACATTAGGGGGGATGTACAACATGTTGCATTGCATTATTAATTGTTTGTTTTTGACAAGAGCATTGTTAAATGTTAAACTTTAGGTTAGATTTGAGGTATGTACGTATGATTTTTTTGTGTTATGTCCACGCTTGTGTACACGTACCAAACAAAGATTCTGATTATGTGTATGTACTGTATCTAAGACTAGAGACCCCTCGATACGTGTAATCACGCGCTACCCAACTTCCTTGTATCCATTGGTTTCAAATTATTTTTACTGTTTTTTACCAAGAAAAATATGTTTTTCTCGTTGGTCAAGTGACCCAGTGACTTAAATTTTGCATTTTAATATAATTAAGTGTGGTGTTTGGGGTTAATTTGTTTTTCCTTTATTCTTTTTATTTATTTATATTTATTTTTTTTGGTAAAATTTATTCTTTTATTTATGATTTTGTTGTAGTGATTCTTTTATTTATGTAATTTGACTTGTCTCTTATTTTTCAAATTAAATAATATTAAGCCGTTCAGCTATAGCTATAATGATTTATACCTCTAAAAAAACTATAGCTATATAATTCGTCAAAAAAAAAACTATGGCCATGAAAAAAAACTATAGCTATATAATTGTTAACTAGTGCACTTGAGACATTAATTAAGAATTTTAAAAATAAAATTTTTATTGAAATTTTTTTAACTTTCAAATACAACTTTTTTTCAACATTTCCCAATACAAAAAAATTTATATTAATTTTCGTGTTATTTGAGCAAACATTTCAACTTATGAGACAACCATTGATTTAAAAAGAAAATAAGATATTGACACAAAAAACAAAACAATAGAAAGAGAAAGTAAAAACATAAAGTGAGTGTGAAAGAAAATTGTCACAAAAATTGTCAAAAAAATAGTTGTAAAAATATCATCTCTTTTCTTAACTAGTCTCGCAAGGACATATATGAGTAGCACTTGAGTGACATAACATAAGTGACATTGTTTCTACCTCTCTTAATCAATTATTTTCTCTAATCTAAATAATTTAGTTCAATCATTCATCTATGATTCTCTCTTATCTAAAATGTATTAATGCCGCTAATATCACCCAAAAACTATGTCGTTCAAGTGAAATCCGCCTTACATGGGATCATCATCCAAGAAGCAACATGCGGTCAAAGAAAAAGACAAGAAGGTTGGACCCACCCACTAATGAAAATTGTGTCCCTCCTAGTGGTGAAGTGTAACATTGATTCCTTTTATCTTACTCTATAATAATCTTCCACTTTCCACTTTGATTATTTTATCTTGCTTGCTTCCACTTCCACCAACAACTGCAGTTTTCACCTTTGTCATCCTCAGCCCTCAGGTGTGTGTACCTATAATATTTATGTCATAATATCTATCATTTCCTCAAAATCTTCTCTTTATAGTTTACCAACTGTTTCATATTCCCCTCTAAAATAATGTTAGTATTTCATGATATGCTATGTCTATGTGCGAAAGAATGTGGATTTGCAATTTCAGCTGAATTTCATAATTTTGTCTAATTTATCATTTGGAACTGTCATTCCTAAATAAGCAAAGCATGTGCATGCTGTTCATTGTGTTTAATTCTGTAATTACAGATAATTTATCAAAATTTCAACCTGGTTTTGGATATGGAGATTTTTTTCATATCGATATTGAGAAGTAAAATTGAAGGCCATTTTATATATCTTTTTATGAAATTAATTTACTAGGATATGAAGAAGTTGGAAGAGAATGCTTGATATTTACTGTCTTTGATGATTGACGAAACAGAATCACTAAGTAGCTTCCAAAAGAATGCAACAAGAAATTACCAACTGGACCCTCCAAGAGTAAGAGATCCCTTTATTACTGATTATTATTATTTTTTTCCATAGAAAACTAGGATGAATCATAAATGCAATTGTTTGAGAGTGAGGTATGCTTCTGACATGAAGAATAAATTATTATGATTGACATTTATTGATGCAATACAAGAGTTTGAATCTTGAGTGTCTAAAGGATCATATAGTTGATAAGTAACTTATTATATTTTGGGTTAATAGGTCTTTACCCCTGTAATATAGATTATTTCTGGTTTTCCTCCCTCTAAAATATTTTTTTTGATTTACCCCCGTAAAAGAAATTGTTTTGATTTACCTCTCTAATAGGCCAAACAAAAACCAATTATATTTTTTTTTTCAAGAAATTTTCGTTTTTGTTTGGCCTATTAGGGGGTAAATCAAAACAAAAATATTTTACAGGGGTAAATCAAAAATATATTTTACAGGGAGGAAAACCGGAAATGACCTATATTACATGGGGATAAAGACCTATTAACCCTTATATTTTCAACCAAAAAAGGAGAGCGAGAAACACTCCATTTTTTTCTCCCTATTTCTCCCTGAACATCATCTATCACGTTTATAATTCCTAAACTACACTAATTGAAGAAATGGAGAAGATCCGGTCCTAGAAATTAGAAGGGGTGAATGGTAACTACTCAAGTAAGAGCAATGTTATATCTCTAGAAAGAGAGTATCCCGATTTCTTCAAGAATAAAGAGTAGCCAATCAAATTCAGTGTTTACCACAATTCACTGTGGTGTTGCTAAAAGTTAGGGAGTGAACAAATAAACCATGCAGATAAAGCTTGACACCTGTGTCTGGAAAATTTCGGGAAACATTTTCCTCGCGAGAACTAGCATTTTTCCCCAAGTAATGTTACTAATGCCTTGAGTATAGTTTAAATATTGTTATCTACTACCCAATTGTGGCCATAATATCATGGTTTAGTTCATGTTTGAGTTTGACAAAACTCACGACGAGCCATAGTAATATCGAAAAAGCTACACTTTAGTAACAAAATCATAGCGTCACATGGGTTTCAAACCTCTTTGTAATAAAAAAAAAACATCATAGCACTATTATTATTTTGTCGAACTTACTTTATTTCCAAAGATGCACTTAGAGGTATCTCCGACAGCTTTGCAATCACATATTTTGACCACATTGATCACATTTGCCTACATTTACCGTAATATAAAGGTTCACAATGTGACACAACCACAATTTTGAACAAAAGTTGTTTACTTGAACACAAGTTTTAGACATTCCACATGACACCATGTAACTCTCTATTTCTCGCTTGTCTTTTCATCTTATACAATTTACACTTATATATTATGAATATACACGAACAACGGGACTTTGTATTTTTATCAATTTTGTGTCTGCATTTAACATTTCTTTTAAAACAAAGGGCTTGAGTAGGATGATATATAACCATTGATGAGATACCCGTTAGTTTTGGGATTTTTTTTTACAATATTCTATATGTTTCTGCACAATTTTATTAAAAAAAATGCAAAATTTAACTTAAAAATAGGGACTAAAAGTAGTGATTGAAAATTTTATAGAAACTAAAAGTTGAAGGAAAATTTTAAAAGGACTAAAACAAATATATTTGTAGGGACCAAAGACATATTTAACCCAAAGTATTATTAGTTCATACTTTTTTGTTGTCAAATAGCTTAATGATAAAAATTCATTTTTTAAAGGTGAATAAAGGAGTCGAGTGCCGGCTCCCGTATATATAATGTAAAGTCTCTGAGTTATGTTGACGGAAACATATTTGATACATATCTACAATACTTTGTCCAATGTTTTATGTTGTCCTGATCTGATCTGTTTTAAAAGAGAAGACAATACTCAGAGTTTTAATCTACGTATGATAAATGGTGAGCTAGCTTAGCTGGTTCTAATTTTTTTTAGAAAGAAATGAAATTTATAAGATGAAGAGATCCAAAGTAAAATACTTGTGCCCGGGCAGCCAATAAGGTTGAAGATACTAATGAGAACTTAGGAATATTATTTGCTTGAGTTTCTAGGAACAAATAATAATATCTTAGAGGGATTAGTCTTTACAGTTGCGCGTAGATGATATTTGGTTAACAAAAAAAGAATAGTAATATCCTACATAGCTAGTCCAGTGACAACATAATGTTATCCGAGGTTGGATGATGATTTTTCATGACATATGTTAATTTATTGGAGTTCCAACATAGAAAATGAACTTTGTTTTATTAAATTCTAAAAATGAACTTTGTTGTAATTTTTGTTTTTCCATTTATGTGAAAGAAACATTAACCAGATTGTTTGAGCATTTTTTTTATTGTTGTAATGTAAGCTGAAGAACTGATCGAGCACTTATGAGTCATAGTTCTTTACTCAAATACTACCTCGGTCTTTATTTATAAATTTATTTGACACATTTTTTTAATAGATACTTTGAGGAGTAAAAGATTAGTATTGCATTTTCATTGTTCAAATTCAAAGACAAAGAGGTAAAAAGAAGAAGGAACAAAAGTTACATGTATTGCAACACAAATAGGAAGAAACTATGAGTAAATAGGCAACTACTCTCTTGAACTTGTAAGTTTCGTTAATTTCCCTCTAAAATTAACAAAATTTCAATTACCCCCTGAAATTGTACAAAGTTAACCAATTTACCCCCTCCGTCAAATTCTTCTGTTAGTCAACATGATGTTTGCAAATACCACACTGAAGTTTTGCACTTATGTGCAAAATGGCCTCTGAACTTGAAAATTTATATTTTTTTCTTATTCTCGACTCAAAAGATATTAAAGGCAAACAATTAACAATTAACTGAGGTCATTTTCATTGTTAAATGTCAAAATGAAATATGGAACTAGAAACAACACATGGAACATCTTCTTAGGTCATTTGCATTGCAATGAGAACACCTTTGAAATCCACTATCACCCGCCAACCTCACAATTATCATCTTCTTCATAATCACCTTCATATAAGATTTTACAACTTCCATAACATGTTTCACAAGGAACAAACTTTATATCACCACAAGCTTCATATCCACCATCACCTCCTTCAATGTCATTAATCCTTTCACAACAATCAACCAATTTCTCAAGCTTCTTGTCATCATGAAGTTTCTGAATTTCCTCAACTCCACCAATGTATTTCTTTTCAATACACTTTTGGCAATCCTCCTTTACCATAGTACCCTTCACCAAGTAACTCTTTAAGCTCTTTCTTGAATCCTAAATGCATTTCTCAAGCTTCCTTGTTTGCCTTTAATATCTTTTGAGTCAAGTATAAGGAAAAAAATATATAAATTTTTAAGTTTGGGGGGCATTTTGCATATAAGTGCAAAACTTCAAGGAGGTATTTGCAAAATGTCATGTTGACTAACAGAAAAATTTGACGGAGGGGGTAAATTGATTAACGTTGTGCAATTTCAAGGGGGTAATTGAAGTTTTGTTAATTTCGGGAGGTAATTAACGAAACTTACAATTTCGGGGGTAATTGCCTATTTACTCAACAAACTATAGTATGAGCTACAATGGTCCTACAAAGTACGGATTTCCTTTTGTTTCGCACATTCTCTTTTCACATTGGCCTTCCACTATTCTGTACTCTTATTTGCATTGTCACAATGGAGTTTACTTTTGCAGAAACAGTTCAAGGCATATCATGAACTCATGAAGAATCAAAGTAGTAATAATTGGAGCTTGATAAAATAGCTTGGTAATACTAAGGTTTAGATGTCATACTGAAGTTTAGACTAAGGTTTTGGACTATAAACGATAAACCTGATACTTAATAACGATAGCGCCTAACTTGGTAATGCCTTCCTTTGAATGAACACTTGGCTCTCTTTGGATCGATGAAATGAGCATAATAAATATAATGGAATGAAGTGAAATGGAACGGAACGGAACATAACAAAAACTACATTCCATTGTTTGGGTATTTTACACGGAACGGAAAAAATCTTTTAATTCGGTTGTTTGAAAAGTGAATGGAATAGAATGAATTATGACATTTTTATTCCATTATTACCCTTATATCACTTTTAATTGGAATTAAAAAAGTTAAATCTTAAAATTGTCTTCTTCTCTTTGATTTTTACACTTTCTGAGCTTTTCTGTTATTTTTAATTGAAACGTAATCTAACATATCAGAAATGCATAGTTTGGCTGATGATGTGATGGACTGGGTTTTTAATAAAGACATGTAACACATGAAAAGGTAAATAAACATCGAAAATTCATTGATGGTTACTAAAGGATAAACTAGCCAAATTTTATCATGGCGTGTGAATTTTTTTTTACATCTTGCACATCTTTCTACATATAATTAAACACAATTGAGAAGCAGAATATGTCAATCTTTCCGTCAGTAATTAAATAAAATAAAAATGATTAGATGGGAAAAGATGTCATGAGCAATGGGAAAAGATAAGCATATAGAAACAAATATAAATTGCGTAAAAAGATAGTTAAGTATATTAAAAAAGACGATAAACTCAAGAAAAGGGTCATGAATGATTCGAAATTGGTTCTAATTTTCAAAAGCTCCGTGTAAGCTAATAGTGAGAACTTATTAAAATATGACAAAAACTGCTTATGAAATTGTGATAAACTCTTCCCATTAATTTACCAAAACACCAATTACAAAGGCTTATATTAATAGATAAGCTCAAAATAACCCATGCCAATCAAAACAAGACCTAAATAGGATGCTACAAATACCGGGACCTGGGTTTAATCGTTTCCGAAGTTCCTTGACCAAATTCTTTCTAGGGATGTTTATGTTTACATCATTACCTGACTCGAGGCTTATCAGTTGCACCGTGCGTTCTTTTATTTCCTGTTCACCAACAAGTATCATCCAAGGGATTCTTGATACTTTTGCATAATAAAAGAGCTTTGATCTTCTTTTGTGGACCAAGAACTCTGTTTTCACCCCATCATCCCACAGTTCACCAACTAGCTTTGCCGCTAGTGGTACGTCATTCCCTAATATGCTCACTAGTACTTCTGTCTTGGTTGGTCGAGCCATCTAATAAAAATAACGAAGTATATGCTTAGTTGAGCTTCTAAATCTTTAAACACGAGTTACCAAGGGTGAATCACAGTTACTAATACTAATGCAATTTTTAACTTGAAACGCAGAAGCTCCAAATTGGATCATTTAGAATACGTGCGTCTGAGAACTATGAACGCATAACCAAATATAGCAAAACTATCAAAAGGAAAACAATGGTTGACATGAAAAACTATAAAAAGTTAGATATCAAGCATGCATTATGATCACCTGGTTCTTATCCTTCTGATGTTGCTCCATTATGGCAATCACTCTCTCGATTCCAAGACTTACCCCAACTCCTGGAACTTGCTTCGAACCAAATATCCCTATCAGGTTATCATATCGACCACCAGCAGCAATTGAACCAACCTGTGTATAAACCATAAAGCAGAAGATAAATGCATTGTGACCCTCAAAGGATGAACTATGAAGGGACTGCAGAAGAAACATTTCAGAATGGAGAGAAGATAAAAGACTAGAGAATCACCTGAGCACCCCCTTTGAAAACAGCTTCAAATATAACTCCAGTATAATAATCGAGACCTCTGGCAAGACTCAAGTCAAAATCCACCTTATCAAGGCGATTTGAATTATCCAGAGCTTTAAATAAAATTTCCAGGTCATTAAATGCATCAACAGATCCAGCATTTTCTAAGAAAGGACTGCCATCTTGTTTCAGTTTTGATAAAACTGTTAAAGGGTGTCCTTTTTCTTTAATAAAAGTTCCGATTCTGTCGGCTGTCTCGACACTTAGTCCTTTCTCTTCCACCTACAACATAAAAGTCAGTACAAACCACATTACAAAATCATGGCATTACAAAAAATAGCTTCCTGATTTTAACAGTTTAGAACAAATAGAAAATGTATTGCAGTAATTAAGTAACCAGTGACGCGGTGTTTGCATCATGCAACTATATTTATACCAAAAGAATGCAAAGGCACCAACTAGAATTCCATGGCTAAACCAAACTATTTCTCATTGATAAGCATAAACTATGAGTATTTAGAAAATAAATATTAAATAAAAGCCTACATCTTTCAAAACGTGCAAGCCAAGAACAGTTTAAGCACAACAAAATTGGTCCACTCAATCATAATAAAAATTATTACAAAGGAAATAGAAACAAACAACATATGCCCTAACCATTTCTTTTCTTATCTCTTCGAATGATTGTTTGTCTAACTTGTCAATACTTGAACATATAGTTCTAAACTTTTCAGGAGGTACTCCACATATTTGCATCATGCCATCCAGTAACTTTCTATGATTTAACTTTATCTGCGAAACAAGAAAATTAAAACAGATGAAAGATAGTAAGGAAACACACAATGATCTGAATACATTATTGAATATGAAATTTAATCACTCAATCACCAGACACATTCAAATGACTGATATTGTAAGGTTAAATTATAGCAAATAAGATGGGATGAGTAAACCAGTTACACTAAACAAGATCATTGAAAAATCACATCAGATAACAAAGGCTTGATGGCAAGGTTAAACTGTAGCGCATGAGACAGGTTGATTAAAATCAAATAGATTTAGCACGACATTGCAAAAACTCATCAATCAGAAGGTAGTCTGATGACCTGATGTTAATAACCTCTCGCCAAAATACGTTTAGACAGACCATGAAAAATAACAGTTATAGAAATATCAAATCATGAACTCAGTAAACAGTCTAAATAGTTCTACAAATAATGAAAATCAATACTTTTTGTAGCAGGAATGTTATAAAAATTTACCTCAAAATCCCCCATGTTGAGCTCATCAAGCAATTCAGTCAAAATTCTAACAACCTCAAAATCTGAAGCCATTTTTTCATATGAACCAGCAATATCAAAGTCACATTGATAAAATTCACGGTATCTTCCTTTAGACGGGTTGTCCCTTCTGCATACTTTAGCTATTTGATACCTTTTCAAAGATGTCAGACCATTCATAGCTACAAATCTAGCAAATGGAACTGTCAAGTCATACCTCAAAGAACATAGCTCCCCACCCTGGCAATTAGCTCAAATCATCCATTCAACTTTATCTATTCAAATGCTGTAAAAAAAATTGTCCCAATATTCTTAAATATTGTCACGGGTGAAGAAATGAATAAGCAATAATACCTGATCAGCAAGATCATAAATCAACTTTGAGTCTTCTCCATATTTTCCTATGAGAGTTTCTCGCAATTCAAAGACAGGTGTATCCAAGACTGTGGCGCCGTGCCTCTCAAAAACTTCTTGTATTACTGAAAATGCTTTCTTTCTAATTGTCATTTGTTCTTTAATATTGTCACATTATGATACTCAAGGTAAGACTACCAACAATTGCATCCCGAGGAATAGAAATAAACATATAAAAATTCAACTATCTATTGAAAACACCATTAAATTAAATCTCCAAACATAAGTTTAAAAAGGAAGACCTGACGTTAGAATTGGATTATATTATACATGATTAATAGTAGCACCTTGTAAAATATTCCTCGAATTATGATTTTAAAAATGAAAATTATCACTCTTGTGTAACTATAAGATAAAATTATAATTGAGTGCAGATCATCAATTAAAATGTTCAAACGTAGTTTCTATTTGTCTACAAAAACGTAATAAAGTTAAGAGAACAACAACATGCCTTGCAGCCCAAGTAACGTGATAAAGTTTATCTTATTCGTTTTAAAAATAAAAGAATCCAATGAAATTACCTTAGGAATCTTGGGCAATCTTCTGATTTGAGATTGGCTGGTAGAGGTGGTGCAGACGGCGGAGGAAGAGAGTTCGTTGCGACCCATAGTGAGAACTGTGTGTGACAAAATAGGTTTACTAAACGTCTAAACCATGCTTATTTTCATTTTAATATTCTTTTTGCACGTCAACACAACAAAATTACGACCCATGACCCGATAAACTGACGTTGAGAATTAAAAACAATGTTTTAATTTAATCGGTCAATGTTAGTAAGGGTCCGTTTAGATTGTCTTATTTTTTTAGCTTATACAAATAATTATTCATAAATTCATTGAAGTAGTTTATGAAAAAACAAATTATGAAAAATACACTTTTTGTTATTGAGAATTTATGAATTTTCGCTTATTTATTTCATAAGCTACTTTTACATAAACTTAAAAATAAGTCAATCTAAACAGACCAATAGATGTTAAGTTTTTTTTCCTTTCTTTTGAGAGACAATGGATGTTAGTTAAGTTAGTATTTTTTTTCTTCATTTGTATGGACTTGAACCATAGATCTCCAACTCGTTAAACCCTTATCTTAAACAATGATTTTTAAATTTGTAAGGATCGAATCCCAATGAAAAAATTTATAGAATAAAACCAAAAATAAAATCATATTTAAACTTTTATCAAAAGACTTATTTGACGAATGCAAAAAATAAATTTTATCTTTCTGTCAAAAAAGTAAAAATAAAATATATTTTTTTTAAAGAGGTTCATACTCTCTCCGGTCACATTTATAAGTAAAAGATAAATTACTATGAAGTAATGAATTGTAGGTTCAAACTTGGGTCTCAGCATATCAAATGTTCATTGAGTTATTATATGAGTTGTCCTTACGGTTACAATGTTTTTTTTAGGAGAATAACGGTTACAATGTTCTAATCCATTAAAATTAACATGACATGTGTTTTTATATGTATCTAGAAGCATGCTAAGAACATTAACTTTTTTTGATCAAATAACCTAATGGTTCGGAGTTCATCTTTAAAGTAAATAAGTGTGAAATATGAGGTTCACAACTTCCATGTCAACCAATCTATGCTCACATGGACTCTAAGAACATTAACTTAAAACTCTTAAAACCCTCTTTTATTAGATTAAATTATGTGGATTTGAGAGACCCTTAAGAACATTAACTTAAAACTCTTAAAACACTCTTTTATTGGGTTAAATTATGTGGATTTGAGCCCTTTATGTCATATTTCTAAAATGCTAAGACAAATAAAAATTTCAATCAGTAACAGAATGGTTGTTGAAAAAATAGTGTTAAAGTGAGTCTCTCTTGCACCACTCAATATCATGACATCCTAGTTGTCATAAGTATACTAAGAAAAAAAACCAATGAAAGTCTAATCAAGTGTAATTTTTTTTAAACATAATTGACTAATTTGATAAAATAAAAAAAAAAATTAAACATAAATAACAAATTTGATAAAATAGATAAATAATTTGTTTGGAATTTTAAATAAAGTTAAAAGACTTTTGATATAGTTTTAGCTCTCTTTTTTTTTTGTTGACAAATTTGGTATAATACTTTTCTTCCTTCACACAGTAGGAAACTTTTTTAAGCAATTTTGATGCAAGTTCTAAGATAGAGAAGTTGTTTCATACATGTTGTATTGGTAGACTTGTATTTGAAAATAGTTTAAAATTTTGATTGCGATCAATGTGGCACTTATATAAGTTGAAATTAAGGATCTTCTATGTCATTAGGCACAAGACAATGGCTTAATTAGTGTTATTACTCAATAAAAATAAGCTCAGAAAATAATAATTTAATGTTCTTTTTATTCAAAAAACAATTTAATGTTTTTTCATAAGCTAGAAAAAATAACTTCCACAAAAACTAAAGAGATCATAATTCCTTATTACAAAAATTATCCAAACACAATTGGAAGTACTATTATTAAAAAAAATTACTAAAAAAAAAACTACACATAATGGATGTATATGTAAACCACGACCAGGTGCATATTTTATCCTTCTTGAAACTACAAAATTGATGTTCTTGTTGCGTTGTATGGGCAATTGTCTATCTAACTGTAGAGCGAGCTGATCGGCTACCAGGACTTGTAGGATACCCCTTAAACAAGGTCTCCAGATTCCGGATGCATGGAGGAGTCAGAGCCTGTATATCAAAAGTATGCTGCTGTGAAAATGAACAAGGAAGCGAGATTCATAAATTGTATATTTTGAATCCATGATCTCTCACGCATCTACACTCTTACTTAAGAGAATAATGGTACAAGAACTCATGAACAAAAAGACAATTATAAACGACCTAGTTGCCGCCAATTAAATTGGCACCAATCCCTCTTGAAACTGCCATATACTATACTCGCCACGTAAGCCACGGAGAACATAACCAATGATATGGTAAAAGTCGTAAAAAGCTACATTCTGGAACTACTAGTACTAAAATTTGCTTCTGAATAAATTAAAACTATACTAAGACAACTAGGTCCAACAATTGATGAAAAGTTAAGTTTTCCATACCTTCCAGCACCTCTTTTGAGCAAGATGGTTGCTGATCTTATCCAACCTCTCGATTATTTGCCTGAACGTTGGTCTTCGGTATGGTTCTCCATCCCAACATTCCTCAATTAAACTATGGAAGAAGAAAAAAATCAAATTTCATGAATGTTGTAAACTTGTTATTTTAACTAATCTCATACTCTTGCGTTTTGAAACTTAACATTCAATCAAATCTACCCAACAATAACGCATATTTAAAATACTTACTCTCTTAATCCATAAGGATAAAGTTTTGGCAAAGCCCTGAATGGTGGACGCTCATTTTCCACATATGCTTTAGGAACTTCATTTTCTGGCTTTCTATAAAATGGTGGACAACCTTCAATCATCTAGCGTAACAGAAAACCATATATGTTCAGTCAGTATTTTGCCAACATCTCTATGAATAACAATCCACTCATGGTTGTCAACCTGTATATTTTAGTCTATACATCTACATTAAAAGTGGGCTCCAATCTTACACAAAAATTAGCATATCACTGGCAGTATCAGTAAAGCCGTTAACAAGAACACTGTCTTTACATTAAAAGAATTAGGAAGAACAAAAGAACCAGGTAAATTTTGATATATCACAAACTCTTTAAGCACAATATCTTACTAAAATGATCATGAATATAATAAATACTATTTTTTTAATCTTTGATTCTATTGGAAGCTCAAAATCTTTAGGACCCTACCTCTTCTCCAATGATCAACCTAAATATATGATAAAACATTTCACATATCTTTAGGATGATCTGATGGAGGGAATAGCTCACAAGTCAAGAGTGCTCAAGCTCTGCATAGACTCACACTACATATATTCTTGATAAGTGAAACAGGTCCTACTTATAAAAGAAGCCATCAAAAGATCCTTAATTTAGTATGCATTGACTATATTGAAGGGATATGAATGCAGAAAGCAACACAAGACACACCACTCAACACATTCCTTTTCCTGAACATGGAAACTTTCTTACTTGAATAATACAAATATGGGTGTGTGTAGTGGAGATGGCCATTTAATTTCAGATGGATGGACAAGCTATAAGATACTCAAATGTCACATAAACACTTAAAAATGACACATTATATTGGAATCTTCAAAAATAAATTCTTTTCATGCTTAAAATATAAATCATAGAAAGGAAAATGAAATTGACTAAATTCCTTTTTTGACAAAACAGTAAATGCAATTAACTGCTACTATGGGATACTCTAATTCCACGTTCAGAGGAGTAAATAACAAAAGAATAAATTCAATTAGCATGTATTATTTTGTCAAATACTGAGTTAATCTTCATCAAACTATTTTTCTATTTTTTATTTTATTTGAAAGGTTAGGGTTTATAAGCCTTATATCAAGACCAGAGAAGAAACGACCACTTACATATTATAGGTAAATAATCAGCTTGAAAGTTACTAGAAAGCTCCAGAATATTAAAACATGCATGCACATGTGAGCAGTAATTGTATTATATAGATTTAGATTTTTACCTCTTGTAATATCAGAGCAAAAGAAAACACATCCACTTTGGTGTTATATTCCTCATTTTTGTAGACCTCTGGTGCAACATACCGCCCTGTTATGCATTTGAATTTGAATTAATTCATCAATAAGAACTACACAAAACAGAACCAAGTACAACCAACAAAATCAAAACAAAGCCAACTATATGTATAAGAGATAACAATATTTGGAGTTGATTGATAAATCTAAATTAGAAAACTTGAAGCCACCCGACAAATTGTCTTTGGTAGTCACTGTGTAAAAACATTTCTTTTCTTCTATCTTTCGTAGAATATGCAATAATTTCGCAGATCACATTTCACTAGTAAAAATGTTTGCAATATTGTTTTTTTGCAGAATAATGTGACTAACTATGAAGGTTACCAGACTCCACAAAGAAAGAAAAGAAAACATACATGATGTATCCTGGCATGTCACAGGTTTGTCTTCTTTGACTGTTTTAGTGATTTTGAGTGACTTGCTAACTCCAAAGTCTGCAACTTTCAGATGCCCAGAATCATCCCGGAGAATATTTCTGTTATCTTACTCATTTACAATGAAGAAACTTTAAACAGTTTCAATCATTCAAAATTGGATAAATAATGCAGGCTGCTAATATATTGTATGCGTAGAAGAATATTTAAATTAATAGATGAGGCAGGAGAGCAAAAAACATACGAAGGCTCAAGATCTCGGTGTATTATGGCTTCAGGTTTATGTTCATGCAAATAGTTCATTCCCCTTCAAAAAATACATTAAAATAACGGATATCAATTTCAATTTGTATATTTTTCTAGGAAGGATAAATTTTATTTCCTAATCAACTCGTCAGAAACAAAACAACTAGGGAACTTGTTTCTTCCCAAATTCAACATAGGAAAGCTCCTGACTAACCTAACAATATCAAGTGCAAACTTCACAGCTATTATTGGTTTTAGTGCACCTTTCCGCTTCAAGTAGGCGCGAAGATCCCCCTTAAAAAGGTGATAATCCATTTCAAATTGTTAGAAACTACATTTGTGAAAGATAGAGTACAGTGTAGCTAACCAGATAACACACACAAGTAGAATTATCTCTCAAATTACGGGAGAAGCAAGTGCAACTAGTAAAAAAAATGAAAAAGATGATTCCGAAAATCTAAGGTATTTCAGATAGATGATAAGTGGTGCAAAAATTGGGGAAATGCATATCTGTTACATATGATAGAAAGAATGTGACCGTTCAAAAAAAGGATAGAAAGAATGTGTTTATCAAAGACCAACATTCTACATGTGTATCCATAGTTAATTACGTATCCACTATCCAGTATATCCATACATACACGTGTATATCATATAATGCACTTCCCCTTATTTTCACCACAAAACAGTTATGAAGTGCAATGCTGAATAAAAAGAAACAGAACTCCCATATTGACGCCTAGTCCAATTTTATGCAGATATTTCAAGAAACTACTAGGCAACAAGCATCTGTCATCAATAGTTAAATTCCTCAATTACATATAGGCTTGAATTCTAGAACAGGGTCACCTTTGGTTGACCCATGCGAAGAACCATAGCATTTCAACAATTCTATCGAGTCCAAGTATATTTTTTTATGGTATTAAGGTTTTAATTAAACATGATTTCCTACCCAATGCTGGATTTCCAGTAGTCTTACTGAAATAACAATTGTAACTTTATCTCTAAAGACTGTCTGTAGGCAGTAATGAATTCTGATCACATTTTATTCTGCAGACAGCATTCTACTCACCAGTATCAACTATATTCAACTAACCAACAGGATTTGTTCATAAACAACATCATTAAATATAAAAATACTTTAAAATCTTCATTATACCCAGTGTAGTATCAACACACTAACCTGGGGTAGATACTCAGTGACAATCATCATTGGGGTGCTTTGTGTCACAGCACCCAAAAATTGGACAACATTTGCATGCCTTACTTTCTGAAGTAATGTAAGCTCATCGTGAAATGCCTTTCTGAAAGACATAGGAATACAAATTGTGAATTGAACAATCCAATTAATATGAATAAAACAACAGATTGTATAATTAACAATTAGACCAACCCACACTTTATCATCATCGGTGAACACATCCTCCTCAAGAGTTTTAACAGCTACTTGAAGTCCACGCCAAAATGCACTCCGGAAAGTTCCCTAAAATATCCAATATAAAATATGCAATGCAAGGGTGAAAAACAGACAGACAGTGAGTCACAATAATATGCTAGGAGGTAGGACACAAGAAGAAATTGATGAATGAACACAATCGTACACTATTAGAAAAAGAACTTAAAATATTACCTTTGTTATGCAAACACTATTTGTAAAATCAAGTTCCGAAGAATCAATCTCATATTCTGGGACTTCGCGGGCATTCTGGACATGCATAGGAGCCACCTACAAACAGTGAGAGAAGAGTTATCACAAAAGATAAAATAATGTCAAACTATTTTCATATGAGTAGTAAGTTGTTTTCATAAGCTCTTCCAAAGAGTCTAACAACAGATTATAAACTCAAATAAGTTACACAAAAAAGGGTCCCAAATCCGTTGTTATTTAACAAAATGACTTATTAAAGTTTATCTACTAGCAAAGTACTTGTGACACATTTAGGGAGAACTTATAAAAACAACTTACACCATGTCAAGAAGCTTTTTTCAGCTTATTTCCATAAGCTCTCTTATAATAACTTACGAAAACAACTTATAGATTACAAAAAACAATTTAACTCTATTTCATCTTCTATTGTAGAAATAACTTATACATAAGCACTTATATGATAAACACCGACGCTATAACTCAAATTATTAACAACGTTGACAAGACTGTGTTCGTGTTTCTTAGTTCATAGCGCAATAAGCACTTAATTAAACTATTTGTCCAAACAAAGCCTTAACAATAATCAAGAAATGAAGGTACAAACCGGAGGCTTTGCACCATGCTGCTCCAAAAGCTTAACAACATCATGATTCTTATAATACAACGCATCAGCAAGAGGCTATTAAACAAACAAAAAAAAACCATTAATCAATTGTTAGCATTAACTAACACGATACTAATACGAAACAAACGAAAAAGATTGCGTTGCAATGCATTACAGTGCTACACCAACGATCTTGAACATCAACTTCAGCACCTCTTTGAAGCAACAATTCGACAACGTCAGTGCGGCCTTGACAGGCGGCGATATGAAGAGCGGAGCGGCCGTCACTGTCACGGAAATTGACGTCGCTACCGTCGTCTAGAAGTTCGGTTATTCCTTCAAAGTCACCTTCATTCGCTAAATACATCAATCGGACAGTGGGGTCCACCAAGTCGGTTATGGTTACGGAGTCGGTTACGGAGTCGGTTACCGGTGAGTTGATGGTGGCGGAATCATCGTGATCTGGTGCGAGGGAAGATTGTCTGCCGAGTGAGAAACGAGAGTGAAGCTTCTTGGTTTCCATTGAAGTGCAGTTTTTGTTTGTGCGTGGATTTTGAACTACTAACCGATACTAATTTGGCTTAAATGCACTTTTGGCCCCTATGTTTACCAGCGTAGCGATTTTGGTCCTCTAACAAAAAAAATGCAATTTTAATCCCTTAATTTTGTCATGTTTAGGGAAATATGCTCTTTTGGCCCCTTATCTTTACAAAAAAGTTGTGATTTTGGCCCTTATTTGGGACACGTGGCGGCTTCTCAGCATAGTTGCAAGAATTAGGGGGTCAAAATTGCATTTTTTTGTCAGGGACCAAAATTGGTACAACGACAAACATAGGGGGCCAAAAGTGCATTTAAGCCTACTAATTTTTAGTACTATATTACTACTTCTTAATTATAAAATTCATTTTCTTCAAAAAAAAATTATAAAATTCACTAGTTTATTAATAATAAATATTTTTGACTAATTACATTGACTTTAGCAGTATTAATAATTTTTTTTAATATAAAAAATATTCCTAATAAATTTATAATTGAAAAGCATAAATTTATTTATTGTTCTTCATCCTCGTGCTACTCAATTCAAAACTTTGACGTTAAAAACATGAGATTATATCATTAAATACACATACATTTTAAATATGAGATTATTTGAAGTTTTTTCTTTATCCTAAGAATTTGATTATCATTTCTTCAATTGTATACATGTAATAAATACTTTGTAAAATATTTTTAATCCATCATGTTAATTGTTTATTGTTATTTACGGTATTTCTATGTAGTATATTATATATGTTGGTTTTTTTTTTTGTGTCTAGGATTCGAACATCAAATATTATATATATTACGTATTATCAACTGAGCTAAACTGGCGAGAAAATATATATTTTTTGGTTTGTTAAACCAATAGAGTCAAGAATTCTAGGAATAAAGAGAGAATTATGAACCATTGGATCAAAATTGAAAGTAACACATTTTGTCTTTGAAGGTGGTTTTATACGTTCCACAAATTTGCACAAAACCCTTAATTTATCAAATCATAAGTTTTGGTGGCATAAATTTATGAAGAGATACATTATGATCGCCTTCTTTTGTATTTGTAGCTATCAATCGGTCTTTTTCGGGGATTGAGGGGTCAATAGTGTGACCTTTATTTTTTAATAGGAAAACATCGCATAATATTAACTTTCTCTAAAATTCACAAATAAATTATTTTTGCATGATGCATAAGTCTATTTTCTATTTTTTAATCAATTCATCTCATCAAATTGTATTTAATTTAACGGTGAGACTTATTGACCCATGATGAAAAGAATCCTGATGTTGCAAGACTTATCTTCCTTATACATCATAGACTTGACCCATTATATTTGCCTAAAATGTTTTAAAATGTGAGACGTTCTATTTTTTATTGGATGGTTTGTGTTGCAATCACAATAAATACGGGAAAATACATAATACTACCTTCATCCCTAATACGACCATTTTGAGAAAAACACAGGAATTAAGAAAGTTGATTGTTGAATTAATTTTGTTGACAATTGTTATTGTTTTGCATGTTTACCCTTTACGAAAGAATTAGTGGATGTTTTCATAAAGTATTTATTATATACTCCCTCCGTCTTATATTATAAGCAAAAAAAAAAATCACACTTATTAAGAAAACTAAAACATAGTAGTTTGTAACATAGTTTTTTGTGTTACCTTTGAAATAAGTTTTATAGGAAGATGTAAAAACAATTTTCATTGGTAGTTGATTATAGAGAAAATGGAAAAAAGAGCAAATTGAATGCACTTTGCATTTAATTTTCCTTTGGAAAAGATAATTTTTTGAAAAAACATAATTAAATATGATAAAAATTGGTCTTTTTTGCTTATAGTTTGGGAAAAAGAAAATGAGTTTCTTTTGCTTATAATTTGGAACGGAGAGGTATTATAGAAAAAGAGAAATGCTAGCAACACACCTTCTAACACACACTTTTCAACACACTCTCTTTGATTGGTTAAAATTCACATGGGTTCCACCAAATCATGTGGGTCCCATATAAATTTGATGGCCTCATGTGAATTTCAACCAATCAAAGAGAGTGTGTTGAAAAGTGTGTGTTAGAAGGTGTGTTGCTAGCATTTCTCATAGAAAAATATGCAACATAAATAGGGATATAGTGGTAAAGAAATAATTAATGTACATTGAAATTTGAAAGAGGTCTTATAAAAAGAGACAAGAAAAATACAAAAGAGTCTTATAATTAGGGATAGAATAGAGGTAGTATATGTTCGTAAGATTTAGCTCATTTGATATGCTGAAGAATGAAGATACAGAGAAAACTTGATCGGATGCCAAAAAAACATTAGGTATAAAGAGTGAAAGTGATAACTCAGAAGTAGTAGTAAGACACTCGAGATACTCAACTTTGTTAGCTTCATTTTCACTTTTGAATTACAATAACAGAATTGACCAGTCCATTGCGACTCTCAATGCAATTATGATCAACTGACAAGCAAAAAGCCAATAAACTCTTTACATTAATTATCACCATTAAGAATAGAAATTTTTGGATGAACATAAGATAAGATTGTTTTCAGAGTTCTAACATACTAACACAAACACCAAGCAGCTTAGAAATCGATCGCTCGAAACTTCAAATAAATTTAGGCATGTCTATAAATATTTATTTGCAGGAAGAAAGAAGACACAATATTAATAGACAATCACCAAATCATAATATAAGACCAATTCATAAAACACTTGATATGCAGCCTCGTAACATAACGACATTCGTCCCTATGACTGTTAGGAGATCAGTATCCAACAATCACAGCGTTGACTTGGCTTATATAGAACAGAGATTAGACAAGCAGATAACTAGTTGGAAACGATCAAAATGTGAATTCATAATACAATAATGAGTTCTCTCATATGAAACAGAGTTTCAATAGAACATATGAAAGTTAAGAATCATTAAAATAAAAAACAATGTATTTATCAAATTCTCTCTGTTTGGACTAATTATCCAAACAATGTATTTTAACCCAATCATTTTAAGCACTTCCTAAAAATACACCACTTCCTAAAATTACTCTATCTAAACAGACACTGAGGTTTCGAGACAAGATTATATGCTTATAAATGAGATTAAGAAGGAAATCTGGCAACAGGAAAGTGAATCAGTGAAAATTTGACTAGTTAAACCAACTTAGAGAAGCATGCAGTGAAATACTGGTACCTTACCTTCAACCTAATTTTGACTGTTCATAATCAAGGTTCCAACTTTCAACAACCTTAAGACCAATACCAACTACCTGCAAATATGATTAGAAAATGGTAGCTAACAATGTATAGAATTCGGAACTGTTGAGGCTCGGCTATGCAAACTATAATTGTTTTAGCACATATATGTCTCAAACATAGTAGCTGAAAAAATAGGTGCGGCTAATTTTAATATTGCTGGATATACCTTCAACCACAACTAAAGGATAGACAAAAGAGAGTGTAAAATATTTCACTAATGCTTAGCTATTGAGGATACAAACTCAAGTACCAAATTAAGTCTAGGATAGGGAATTTTCTACAACCTTGGTAGAAAGGCAATTTGTATGGACAAGTCTTGCAGAAAAATAAAATAAGGGTTTAGGCAGTTATAATATCACCTTCTGCCTTACAAATTATAATATCAGACACACTGCAAGGCAATCTTTATGGTACTGAAGGCACAATTTACTGCCTAAATATTTTGCATCATATGGAACACTTCTTACTAACAATTATACTTGTTTTTGCCACAGACATAACATAATCCAAAAAGTGCATCAAGAGGTTTTGCAAATTAAAACAACCTAAACAAAAAAACGACAGCCTAGACATAAACAAAAGCCAAAATTCCCTAAATTACTATATCAGCTTGTCCGGATAGAAGAGAATTTTGTTAATTCAATCAGGTTATCCTCCTCACCTTCTTACTCTTCGCCTCAGATTCCTCATCATTCAGATGAAGATTTAGACCACCCAGCTGCTCCTCTAATAGATCATAAGGCAGCTCTTCACCACCTAATGATAAGTTGATCATCTTATCATAGATTCCTTCTAGATCTTTTGAGCACGACTGACGCTTCCTGCGTTTCTCTTCATACCTCTTCTTTATTAAAATTGCACCACCTCCTATGTACTCCTCCAATTCAATCTCACTGTCACCACTATTCACCCCACACAAGTCATAACCAAAAGCATGGTCACCAAATTTCAAAAGATAACCCAGATGAGTTTTGATATTAAATCTCTTGTCATTCTTTCCAAAATCTTTCACACGAGCAACCTCAACATTAGCCAAACCGAATTTTTTGCCATCAACAGTAACCTCTGAATGAACCTCCTCGACATCAAGCACAACATATTCCACTAACTCTTTGCTAGTGAGTAAAGACTTAAAGGGTGCCCTCCAATACGTATCACCATCTAAGAAACAGCGTGCCGAGGTAACTGGATCAAACAAAGCAATCATGTTGGTAACCCTAGTACAAATCACAATGGGACCAACATTTCCCAAACTCGAAGCAACTTTAGGAGGTAGAAAAATCAAATCCTCGCGACAAACAGGACAGATTTCAACAGAAAAAGTGTATTTATAATTATAACCATTACTTTTCGTATCATGAGAAACAAGTTCCTTACCATCACAAATCCTCACAGGAACCTGTGCCTTTGCAAAATCAACAAACTTCTTAGCACAACTTTCCCTATCGAAAAAAAAGTCAATACCTTGTTTCATCTTTTTGATTCTCACAACATTCCTACCAACACCATGTTTCAAAATAGCCTGTTCCAAATCAAATATACTGCGCATATGCGAAACATGTTGTCTTAACTGCACAACAGCACTCCATTGATTAGGGTTAGCATTCACCCGAGTACAATTTTCACAAATACGGTCATATTGAACATATTCAACAACATAAGACTGTTCCACTATTGTTCCATTCATAACCACTTTCTGAACAAAAACCTTGATTTTGATCATTTTCGAGTCGGGTTCAGTTGGAAGGGTTTCAGCATGTACTAACCTAACTCTCTTGAATTTCATATTCTGTTCTAGTCTCTTCAAACAAAATGCAAGAAACTGTTTAGATTGTGGTATTAGTTTGATCCAAGTAACGGGGGGTTGTAAATAGCATTCGCATTCTGTGCAATGTGTTAGTCTAAGTTTCTTGAGTAAACCTTCTGTGATATTGGTTTTTGAGCGTAAACATTTGACACACATGTTAGCGGTGTTTAGTTCGAGTGGAGACGCGCATTGGCAACAGGGAATGGTGTGGAATGTGACGAGATTTTGTTGCTCCAATGGTATGCATCTTGACATTTTCGGCGATCGAAATAAAAGTGTTTCCCCTGTTTGAAATCAAATGGATATGCCGAAAAGGATAAAAATTGAGATTGGAAAATTGAATGAATGAATAAAGAGCAGAAATTGTTGATAACCCTAACCTGTGAAGGAGGAGGTTGTTGTCGTTGCGAGTTGCTTACTGCGGCGCCGTAAGGTGGTGTTGCCACTCCAGGGTTTCTGATGCGGCTTTGTGCATTTTATATATTTTTTTCATTTAATTAAAATATATTAAAAAAAAAAAACAATTGCAAAATAAATTATATTAAAATATAGGGTTAATTAAGTTTTTAGTCCCGTAAATATTTCCAGTTTTGTTTTTAGTCCCAACAAAATAAAATCACACTTTTTAGTCCATGTGACATTTTCCTTAAGCATTTTAAGGACCAAAACTGTTGATGAAAATTTTTGACCGAGACTAAAAGTGTTGATGGAAAAATTTATAGAGACTAAAAATGCTGATGGGAAATTTTATAGGGATTAAAAAGTGTGATTTTATTTTGTAGGGACTAAAAACAAAACTGTGAATATTTATAGGGACTAAAAACTTAATTAACCCTAAAATATATAATTTGATATTAAGAGGATTTCGACGGGAGCCCAAATAAAAATATTTGGACATAATCCCCCGTGAGCTTAGCTCAGTTGGTAGGGATGCTGCATATTATATGCAGGGATTGGGGTTCGAACCTCAGACACCACACTTCTCCACGATTAGATTATGTGAGCTCTAACGATTAGGTTACTTGAC
>Ga0228711_1000128_pt1 | contig 67171 bp, 51 predicted proteins | sample MedpolnodulmetaG_2_FD_177996 | JGI IMG/M metagenome (GOLD analysis project Ga0228711, IMG submission 177996) | Root nodule microbial communities from Medicago polymorpha collected in Santa Monica, California, United States - brown nodules | ecosystem: Host-associated > Plants > Roots > Nodule...
CAATTACATTTGCTTCAATTGTACTAATGTAAGTGTAGTACAATCCAGAGGAAAAAACAGGTAGTTTTTCCAATACACATGTTTTATCTAAGTCATGTTTTGTGATACAAATATATTCAACACTTCCTTCGTTTCTTGTTTCGAGGTGGTAACCATTTAGGCGAATATCTTTGAAACTTAATAAATTTCTATAGGACTTAGGTGAGTACAACCCATTCTCAATATATAATTTTGTCCCTCCACATAATGAAATATTAGCTCTTCCAGAACCTTCAATTATTTTTGTAGTACCAAATATGGTATTAACGTTTGATTCTCTTTTTAATAGGAAAGAAAAATATTTTTTATTTTTGAGAATTGTGTGGGTAGTTGCACTATCAGCGAGACACATTTCTCCATAGCTACTCATTCTTTTCAGTGATTAGAGCGTGCTGATAACGTGTTATGAATATAAGTAAATAGAGAGAAGAAGAAGAAGAGAGAATAAGGAAGTATTCTTATTCACTGATGTCTTTCTGAATGTTACAATGAGCTCTATTTATAGGGAAATAGAGTAGCATATAAACTAAGCCCAATAATCTAGTGGTATGACCCATTAACCCGTTTGCTATTTGGACATCCACTATTAATATTTATAACAGAAACAAATTAAAATAAAAGTTGGATAAAATTGATTTTTTTTTAAAAAAAATGTTGGACGCATTAGTTGGTGAAACCGTGGAGTTTTATTTTATATGCTTGTTTATTAGTTTATTACCTATTTAATATGAAGTTTTTGTCTTAACTAATTTAACAGGGAAGTGTCCCTCAAAATCAGTCTCTTCGCATGACGCTTGTTACGTGATAGATTACCAACAACAGACAATCTAATCAAAAGACACATTTTACATCCGAATGTTCAGTTTTGTGTGGGTGGATGCGGTATGATAGAAGATGCAAAACACTTATTCCTCTCTTGTGATTTTTTTGGCAAACTTTGGTACGGTATTTCTCACTGGCTTGGTTACAACTTAGTGTTTCCTGAAAACGTGTCAGACCATTTATATCAATTTGACACCTTTAGCGGTTTTACTAACAGCAAACATTCAGCTCTTAACCTTATTTGGCTATCTTGTGTGTGGGTGATTTGGCTTGAAAGGAATGCTCGGATCTTTCACCAACAAGAAGCTTCTTTTAATCAATTGCTAGATAAAGTTAAGTTTCAATCCTATTGGTGGCTGAAAGCTAATCGTTCTAGTTTTGTTTTCTCCTACCATTCATGGTGGTTGAATCTTTTACCTTGCTTGGGAATATTTTTGTAACAGGGTAGCTTTCTTTTTTTTCTTTTTGAGCTTGTGTTGGCTCCTCATTTTTGTTATTACTTGTAATTGAGTCTTTTAGCTGGGGCTTTGGCACTCTTTGTGCTGAAATCTCCAGGCTTTCATTAATTTAATCCATTTTATCTTCTTCAAAAAAAACTCAGTTGACAAGGACACTGCATAACGTTTGAATTTCAGACATTATACTTCTCCATATTTAAGATGTGTGAGCTTTAACCAATGATCTACTTACAAAAAAAAAGAAAAAGATATGAAGTCTTCGTGGCCTATTAAAATTTCTCAAATGTGATGTATGCTTTTAGACAGAATGTGAAAATGGTCTACAATAGCTATTAACTAATAGTCATAAGTCATGTTTAGATCTCGAAATTTTAGACTATGCTTATTGAACTAAAGTATTTAACATGTCTAGTACTTATCCTTATCCAAATCATTTATCATGGTATGTCTCAATCTTGTTCTAACTACCAAACTGGTCATAATTCATAAACTCTTTATTTATTGTTCTGGGACGTTTGTATTTATGACTTTACCACGCCTCATACAGCCATGAATATATGCAGAAGGTCTTTAATTAAAGTAGATAAGTGATATTTGTACAACTATTTTTTGATAATTTAAATCATTCTCTTTTATACTTATATTATTTGCTTACTCTCTTTCTTCATTTTTCTCGTTGTTGACCAATAAAAAAGAGACAAGAAAGCTGTCGCAAGGATTATCATAAATAGCTGTACAAATATCATTACTATGATAAGACCAAAAAAAATCACGTTTACCTTACTATTACTGTGACTAAGCATACACGGTGTTATGAAGCCGATTTAAAGAGATCTAATTTGATCGGAGATATCTGTTATAGTACATTTACCCACCACAATGATATAGTTGCAGGGTTGTTGTAAAGGAACCAAATAAGTCAAATCTAAGAATTATATTATTTTCTAATAAGTTAAACTCAAATTTTGGTTTGTCTAATTTAAATAAATGGGTCAAGCTCCAAGCATCTATTTTTTTTCCAAGTAAAGCTATAACTTTAAGTCCTTAACTATTCAACTTAGTCCAACGCTAATTACACCCTTTTTTTTAAGGAAACTGCTAGTTACGACTTACGCTTAGGAGAGTTGATTTATCTTTAAAGCTTAAAACAAGTAATTTTTTTAAGGACATGTCAAAATTAATATTAAGTTACTCCGAGTAAAAGTGAAATTAGATTTTTTCTTTTTTGAAGAAGTCAAATTAATCCATCAAAATTGATATTGAAAATAATCGAACACCAAATTTTAAGAGGAACACACTTTAAGGAACGAAATCAACACCATCTGAAATTAGATCTATTAAGGAAACAAAATGTTGTTAGATGGAGAGAGATCGCGTAGTAAGTGATCAGACGAATTGCCGATGGAGATTTTTTATTTTTTTTAAAACTTGGAGATTATTCATTTGGCAAAATTAATGAATAATTCACACTAATAAATCACCCTTTTTCAAAAAGAACATATTGTTTCTAAAATAACTAACTCTCTACTATTTCATGTCAAGTAGCTCCACAAAATGATAATGTTTAATACGTATATAGCGTGTGTTTACTTTAGCTTAATTTACACAAACAAACTACAACTATTTCTTAAAAGTTTCATCCATATAAGACAACTTGTTAGAACCAAAATTATACTTTAAACAAAACACCTACGAATGGTATGCCCTTATTTTATATATGCAAAATAAGAATAACAATTTTTTGAATAATTTAAGTTATGCAAGTTACGTACAAGTTACAAAGCAAGTTCAGGACAAGTCACCGCGTTTAAACGCTCATATCCATCCATTAGCGACTATCACAAGAGTGAGTGAGTTAGTGTGTGGCATTTTCCGTGTAACTGCACTAAACCTTCATAAACACGATATTGACATTTGAACCAACATATAGGGATATTATTGTCAATCTGTGGACTATAACCACCGTTCTTCAATTACACGGAGCCACACGGACAATGATGCATCGTATGACAAAACTACCCTTTCAAACTTTATTATCTTCACAAACGGTCCTAAACCAATCAATGAGGTGTGAACCTCCTCTCTAGCACGAGAAGAGAATAGGGGAGTGTATTGTTGTCACGTCAAAGTCACGCGCTGCACCACTGCGGTCTCACCCTAAAAAAGCCTAATGGTATGGCCATTTGTTTTTGGATAAATAAATAGTTTTTTTTTTTAAAAGGTTAAAATGAATTTGTATTACCACTTGGAAAAGATCTTCCTAACACAAAGTGTGTTAAGGAAGAACCACCAGAATCCAATGAGTAACAACGGTATATTTACAATGCAAAGTCAAACCGCAATAGTGGAAGAAAAGTTATAAAGAAAGTAACAATTGATGTATTTTCCTTTCAACCACGTGAAAGTTGTCGACTTAATCTTGTCAACCACCTATTGAATTGAGCCTTTTTTCTCATTAAAGGCTCTGTTGTTGCGTTCTTTCCAAATTTCCCACACGGTTGCAAACCAAATAGCCTGTAAAATATGTTGCTTTGACTTGGCAGCGCTACCAATAAAACTGAACTGATTAAAATGGCTTGATACGTCGTAAGACAAACTGAAAAAATACCTAGCCACCTGAGAATAAAATTTCAAACAGATCCAAAGAAATCACAATGTAAAAATAGGTGAGAAGATGTTTCCCACACTCTCCAACGCAAGACCGAGCATCTATTGTAATAACATGACGGCGGAAAAGATTGTTTTTGGTAGGAAGCCTATCTTGAAACAGACGTCCGGCAAAAACCACCACATTCAAAGGAACATTCTTGTGCCATAGAGAAGACACAGGCACCACATTATCGACAGGAGTAGTAGCGGACAAAAAATTATAAGCACTTCGAACCGTATACTCGGAAGATGTTTCCAATCTCCACACCCTTCTATCGACCCTATCCACCTACAAGGAAACATTTTGAAGTAAAAGCCTAAGCTCCCCCAATAACTCCTCCTCCAACTCCACGCGTCACCTTCAATCCCCCACCCTAACGAATACATGCCAAAAATAGACTCCTCCTTTGTTAAAGACAGCTCAAATAATCTATTAAATCTATCTCTAAAAGTCATTCATCCTACCCACACATCCCACCAAAATAGAGTATTTTTTCCATCTCCCACAACCTGATTAACGTTACTATGAAACCACTCCTCAGCCCGCAAAGCGGAGATATCCCTCCACCAACCGAAGGCCTCACGACCACCTTCAGACAATTGACCCCCTCACACCGTACCTAGTCGAAAACACCCTAAACCAAGAAAATATCCCTCTCCACCAACAACCTCCAGCACCACTTCCCTAATAAAGCTCTATTAAAGTCCCTAATTCTCCTTACCCCCAATCCTCCAACCTCCTGACTCCGACAAATAGATTGCCAATCAATCCAAGAGATTTTCCTATGGTCTACACTCCCCCCAATTTTTTTTTATATTAAAAATAGATTCGATAAAGGGAACGATACCTGACGGAGCCTTGAAAAAGGAAAGAGGGTCAAGAAATTCCAACCATTTTTAACCTATTCCTACTAGGATAGTTATCTTCTAATCCTGCTAGGATAGTTTCTAACTAAGCCTATATTCAGGATAAAAATTACAAAGGAAGCGTCATGATATGATAGGAAAATCGTTTATTTTAACCTATCTTTTTGGTACATCAAACATAAGATTTAGGTAGGATATGATTAATATATCATATTTTGTCTCCTTATCCTGATCATCAAATGGTTACACATTTAGGGACGAAAAATAACTATTTATTCTTCGTTGTTCATATCTTAACTTATCTCCACATCAAACGTGTTCGTGCATTCATATCATTGGTAGTTGTCTGATTAATATCAAATGGTCCAAAAATATAATTTAGATCATCCGATGTTGATCGATATTCAAGAATTAAATTGATTACTAAAAAAGCATATTTGAAAATCACAATAATTATTAATAAAAGAAACACATATATGCAATTTGATCTATTCATGGATTATGATGACAACGCCTCAAGTATTTATAGACCAAAATGATTATTGCTCTCTAGCTTAGTATTTATTTGACTCAAATTCTAAAAGAACCAAAACTCGTTATATAATTGATTCTAACATATTTGATTTTCACTCAAATTTATAATTCAATTCATTTTTATAAAAAATATTCAAACACGAATATTTTTACACTCAAATCATTTTTAATGAGAATTAATTTTACTAACACATTCTTTGAAAATCAATTATTGTGATCGCAAAACAAAACATACACTTATGTCCATCGTGATTGTGATAGCGGGACCAATTAGTTTCTTACAAGGGTATTTTCGGCATACAAACTAACAGGAGCGTCGTTCTAATCTGCCACATAGGTTAACACGTGGCGATCTTTCCATTCTTTCTCTGCTCGCTGCCTTTAAGTACTGTCATTGCGATCTTTTCCTTATCCTCTCTTCACCCACACCTTCTTCACGCGCAAACAAGAAACCGAGTCTTCACTCGTCGGAAAATTCCAACTACTCGCCGGAGATTACCAATTCTCCGGCCACGCATAGCAACCGATCTTATTTTCATGATGTCATAGTTACGTGTCTTGTTTGAGAACTCTAATTGTGTTTAGTATAAACCCTAAGCAAAAGCAACTTTACTTAGCATAGTTTTCAAGTTATTCCATTACTCTATTTTCTCTGTATAAATTAAATTAATCTGACAAAATATTAAGACGATCGCTCTTGTAATTTTTCCGAATTATCTTCTGCAAAATCTAGCGAAGTTGTTCAAATTCTGAAGATTTTTGCATTTCGTCATGCCTTTCACGATGAAGATTCAGCCGATCGATTCTCAGATTCCGGCAGAGAGGATTAAGCCGGTCGTCAAGTCGCGGCTGAAGCGTCTTTTCGAGCGACAATTCTCCGGCGTCCTGAAGAATCCACCTCCGGAGAAGATCGCCGGAGATGAGCCGCATCTACGCAAGGACGGTTCAAACAACGTCTTCATCGATTTTGAACCAAACTCAGTGTGTCTTGCGAAGATGGTGCGGAGTTTCATTGAAGAGAATCATGAGAAGCATTCAGTTTCATGTGCTCGTAACTGCTTCAACGGAAACTTCGACGATGGTTCCGACACTGAACTTCACGCGCTTGGTGGTGGTTCATCTGGTGAAGCGTATGAAGTTCTTAAGGTAATAATCGCGTGTTTGATTTAGTATTAAATTAATTAAACCGATAAGTTAGAGATTAATTAATTGTTTCATTATTATTTCTTAACCGTTTTTTATTACTATTTTTAACAGGGTTTGGTGGCGTGTCCAAATGTTAATGAAAGAAACTTGTTAGCAGACACAACAAAGATCATTGAGAAGAACAAAACTGTTTGCAAACGTAAAGATAATAATTGCAGAAAAATTGTTGTTGATGGATTGTTGAATCTTGGATATGATGCTTCAATTTGCAAATCTCGTTGGGAAAAATCCACTTTCTGTATCGCTGGTAATTTCTCTAACTATGAAAAATTTGTATAGACACTTTTGATCCAAGGCGTGTCTCTGTGATACTCAAATTTTAATTTTTTATTTGTATAATTTTTTTTAGGGGAATATGAATACATTGATGTGATAATGGGAAAGGAGAGGGTGATAATTGACGTTGATTTCAGATCAGAATTTGAGATTGCTCGATCAACCAAAGCTTACAAAGTGATTCTCCAAACGCTTCCTTATGTATTTGTTGGGAAGAGTGATCGGTTACACAGTATTGTAGCCATAGCATCTGAGGCAGCGAAACAGAGTTTGAAGAAAAAGGGTTTACATGTTCCACCTTGGAGAAAACTTGAATACGTTAGATCAAAATGGTTCTCTCCTTACACAAGAATCACACCACCTATGTTTTGTCCTTGGTCTCGTGAAATCAGTGAGGAAACAGAGAGAAAACAGAGGGTTTTGATCGGTGGCGGTGGTGGTGGTGGTGAGTCGGAGTCAAAAGCGGTGGTTGAATGGAAGCCACCAGAATTGAAACCCAAAAACTCAGTTCACACTGGGGCTAAGGTTGTGACTGGTTTGGCAGCTGTTTTTCGTGAAAACCCATGAAGTTTTGTTTTTTTAACCAAAAAAAAATGAGATTTTTGTTTTTTGTTTTTTTATATGAAATTTTAAATTCTCTATAGATTGAGATTGAGAATTCAGAGCTTGTGTAAAGTACTGTAATAGGCTAACAGCTCTATCCCCTTCTGGTTTTTATTGTAAGGGATGGGTTTTCTTTTACTGATATAATATATGATATGATAATTAATAATATGAATAAAATAAAGTTGATGAATATATATTGTTGGTTATTAATTAATTAGCTAGAGTTTTGAGAAATTGATTCCTTATTTGTTTAGTATTGCGGATTGCTTTTGTTGTTTGCTTGACTTTATGTTATATATTCCTTGTGTTGGGAGAAATTGTTTGATCCAGTGCATTGTGGTTGTGGGTGTGGGATTCGGAAAAGATAGATAATTTGTAAATTACTCGTATGTTTGATTGAAGATTGATTCTTATTTTTCTCTTCAAGAATAAGAAATGGACGCTAACAAACAATTTTGATGGTGCCTTTAAACACACTGAAAAAGATGCTGCTGGTGCCTTACAACACACTGAAAAGGATGAAAGAGCACTAGTATTTTCCATCATTCACTTATTTGATGAGCAACATAATACTATATATCTCTGTCAAATTTTCCTCATTCTCTCTGTTTACCATTCTCACTATGTTAGGACCACTTTTTTCCCATAAACAAACGTCTGAGCGATTCCGTTCAGAGTTTTGGACGGTTCAAATTTTCAAAAGGATGGCGTCAATCGTGTTCATTTTTCTTCTCTATGGAAATCATAGTGTAGTGCAAGCGTAGTGGTTGCTCAGTTACACGGAAAATGATGTTGGTTTCTCGATCATTGGCATCCTTGAATTCAGTGATGTACCCAAAATTCCAATGCTTTCTTCGGTGGTCACAACACTAAGGAGAAAATTATTTGGGTGACAATTGAAAAATTCTCAAATTTTAGTTGTCAATAACTTTAGTTGAGAGATTAATTTTTGAAAAATTAACTAAGAACTTGTTCCTGACCGGATCTAGAGGCCTAATCCGTCTATAAACCTAACACTAATCAGTTGGTAGGGATATTGCATATTATATATTATATGTAGGGGTCGGAGTTCGAACCCCGGACACCCCACTTCTCCACTAGGCTACTTAACTAAAAAAAACTTCGGAAACTGCTTTTCTAAAAGCTTAAACTTGACCTATTTAACTAAACATGCTTTTTAAAAAACCTAAGTCTATCACTCTAACAGGCCAGATCATACCATAGCAGACCAGACCGTAGACCCCTATAGATAGGTCTAACCTATTCCCAACCCTAGTTACCTCAACTCCCTTGAGCTGATCTTGGTTTTAAACAACCAATTTTGAGTGTTTGGTGCTATCAATTTAACTTAAAAAATCTCACCACATTGCCTTTTTAACAGGCTACCATCGGAGACAGTTAGAAAGAAAAAAAAAAGTTTAAAACTAGGGTCTTTTAATCACCATCTTTTACTAGTGGTTTATGTTGATCTAATGATTATAATTGATTCACAACGTGTATTTTTTACTAGGTGTGATATATGTCACCTCTAAATTATTTGATTATCTATCCAATAAACTTTTGCATGTCTTGGCTCGTAGAAAGACTACATGGGCGAATTAGAAGTGATTGATAATGATAATATTGAAAACTTTAATTTATTTTCAATAATTTTTGTCATGCCTTGACTCATAGAAATGTTATATGGGCGGATTAAAATAGATTGATAATAATAATAATAATAAATTGTAAATCTTAGCTCAACTTGCAATTTTTTTAGGTAGATTATTTTAAAAATGCAATTAGTTTTGTCATCTCTACCTATGTTGTTTTCTCCCTATATATACCTAGAGAAAAACATTTTGTTGGTAGAGAAAGTCATTTACATTTAGAAATCATGACTTCTTTTATTAGTAAACTCTACCCCGTCTTCATGTTCCTCTGTCTTGTCATTCTCCTTATTTTCTCATGGCCATGGGGTACAACTAACTAAACAATATATATTTATTCTCGCGCGCTTCTTCAATTCTAAGCCTTTTTCTTATGTGCAGAGGTGGAAGAAAAAGTCTGTGGAAGGCCGAATCGAGCATGGTCAGGGCCTTGTACTGATTCGGACTGTGATGAAGCGTGCCTTGACTTGGAGTTCGATGCAATATATGGTTCTTGTGGAGGAACTAGTTATGATTGCTTCTGCTTCTTCAAATGTTGAACATTGAGTTTTTGTTCCATAATTTTCACCTTTGACATTTAATGGGTGTGAAAGTAAAGAGTATACAACACCGTTAATCTTTAATATCAATGATATCATTTTAATGTTAAGCCATGCTTATTAATTATATATCACTTTCATTTTTATTAGCTCTCTCTTATATTTAGATATCGAGAAATATAGGAAATCAATGAGGGTGTTGTTTTGGTGGATTCTCTTTATACGAAGAATACTCGTATTAAAGTATTAGAGGACTTTTTTTTTCCTAGCAACAACGAGGCTAGAAACTCTTGTACCATTGAGGTAGAGTCAGGAAACATTTTGAAGAAAGTGACGTAGTCTAGGACTCAACGCATTTTTGTATGATAGAATTATATTTTTTGTTTGTGTTTGATTTTCGCAGCAACAATCTCAAGTGTTCGAGAATTACAACAATAAAAATCAAATATAACTCCCCAATGTTTGGGAGTCCATGTTCATGGAAGTTATCCTTCTTAAGTTAATTTTTAGTTAAGAGCACATGTGGGAACCCAATGTGTATATTGATATATATATCATTATTCGTCTTAATTATATTGGGTTGCTTGATTGTGGGGAAGGAGTAAGTCAAGAAAAGATCAATCAACTGGTAAAAGACTTGAATGCATAATGGAGATCTTTTCAGGCCAAGATTTAAAATGGAGGGAGATGATGTAAAAGTAAGGATATTTTTTTGGAAATTTTGGATGGAGAGATTAAAGAGGCCTTAATTGCTAATCAAGGAAAACCAGTTGCTTTAATTGGCAAGGAGTCATGTGTGCATTTGAATCCATGATAATTTAGAGTTAAATATGTTTTTAATCTTATAAAATCACAAATTTTCAAGTTTAACCTTTATAAAATTTTAATGATGATTTTAGTCCTTTATAATATTGTACTCCTAGTTTGTAAGAATAATCCATATTTTGATTTTTTTTTTTTGTCCTCTTAAATAGTTTCTATAAAATGCAAACAAAGATTAAAAGTGAATAAAAAGTTCATAGAAACTAAACTTAAAAACTTGTAATTTTGTAGGGATTAAAAATAAATTTCATCAAAAAATATATTAAATTTATGCAAGGGCTCGAATTTAGACCCTGTATATCAATGATCTTACTACAACTATCAATTAAGTTGTACTTATGAGACAAATTAAAAATATATGTAACCTATTATAAATAATGCACTGCAAATATATAAATATGCATCAATAAAATTGGAATCATTTGAGTCAATTAAAAAACAAATCAAATAAATTGTATTACAATTTTTTTCTTCTAATCCATTGTGTAATTAAGACAATTGACTTCTGATATACGTCTAAAATATTTCAAGCTAATAAAACTATTCATTAAGTCGCCAACGAAACGAGACGTTCAATTTTTTTAGACTCTTTCAAATGAGTTACTATGCTCGCGTCATACTGTATACTTTAATATGAGTTTTGCTAACAAGTGTCATTAGCAATTAAAATAATTGATGAATTTTATGATGAAAAAGTTAGTATTTTTTAATGTTTTAATGTGTTGAATACACAACTTCCACGATAAAATTACCACTTTGTAGAGGAATATTTGTACATACATATTTTATTATATGGTGACAAAAATTAAATTAGAAAAATTAATTTTAATTAAAAAATAAATAAAATGTAAAATAATTTAGTAGTAATAAATTGAATTGACATAGCCTTGAAAAAAAGATTGAATGGACTGAAAAATAGTAAAAAGGGAGTAACGTGAGAAAACGAGTTACCGTGGAGTTGTCTTTTTTTCTAACATTGGCCAAACAAAGGTTTACCTTAGCTCTGCGCACGGACAAGGATTGAAATCGAAGACTTGTTGTTTCAGATCCAAACACAACTTTCAAGTTTCCTTGTTCAGTAAATTCAATTCAACATAACAGTTATGATGATTCTCTATTGACATTCCTTCAACCAACAACAAACTCCGTTCCTTTCGATTTTCAGATATCAAACCGCATTTGCCACTTTTGATGGACACTCTTCTCTCTCTTCTTTTTCTTCTTCTCTTTCTCTCTCTAACCGTTTCTTCCGAAACCATTATCAATTTTCATCAACCGTAAGTTTCTTTTTCCTTTGTTTGTAATAATGTGTTTGTTTCTTAGATCCGATAACTGTTCAATTTTGTAACCTCACAATCTTTGCTTTCTTGTTTTGTTTTTGGGTTTTTTTGTCTGCAAAAGTTAAAACTTTTTGGATCCTTACGTTTCATGTTTTGGTTATTGGTGTGACGTGAGATTCACTCACCAATTTTGTCTTACTCGAGATTGTGTGACAAAAAAATTATAATTTTTATGAGGGTCAAGGGATGAATTTGCACGTTGATTAAGAAATTCAAATCAAATCACAAGCTAGTTTTGCATTTAGAATTACTGTTAGTAGACCCTGATTTGAACTTAGTGGATTGTTTGCCAATGTATTGATGGTAAATAAAGGGATGGTGGTTTGTAGAATTAGAGATGAAATGTAGCTTCTTTTGTATTGCTATCATCAAGAACTTTTTCCAATTAATGAAGATTACTTAGTGTGTATGTTTGGATCGGCGGTGAGACTGCCAGAATCACTGTGGCTAAAGCTACAATTTGTAGCACCACCAAACATACTGTTAAACAGTTAGGCTTTTTAGTTGCCATCTGGAGTTGTAGTATATTTTACAGTTTAAGTAATTCAGTTATTCAACAGACTCTTGAGTTTTTCTTTTTTGGGATTTATGTAGAAGTCAATTTTAATTTCGGTCAATTATGGAATAGGAGTTGGCATTTTAGTAGTAAGAATACAGAAGATATTGTGAGGTTTCATGTACAAGAATAGAGTTGCGGTTGTGCATAATAATTAACATGTGCTTAGCTCAGAACTTATCATGATTGAATATGAGCTGAATAATTCACCCTCCACAATATAAACAAAATGGGAAACACACTGCAAACTTGTGCACTTCATGAACAGAACATTCAAGTGAATAGTTATCTCAAGTTGTATATAGATGTGGTGAGAAATTGTTGTTAATTTAGGTGGTGCTGAAAAGAAATATAACATGTATTTTGTATTTGTGTTATGTTGCCAATTCAATAATTTGGGGCCGAGACTCTTTCTTTGTTATCATTATTGTTTTGTGATAATAATTACCAACTTTTTTTTATGTTTCCTATGTTACACTCCTTATTGTTTTGTCATATCCTCTTGGGTATTGTATGACCGAACTTCTTGTGTTAGTTTTGAAGTGTGTCTTATCTCAACAAACTTGTGTCTTTATATGTCCGAACTTCTTTTGTTAGTTATGAAATGTCTTTATCCTTGTCCAATTTTTGTGTGTACAGATTTCCCATTGTCGAACCTGATCCTGGTCATACAAAACTTCGTCTATCACAGGAAGGCTTGGAGGCTATTGAGAGAATAACAAACCCCATTGCATCTGTGGCAGTAAGTTTGACTGCAACTATAAAATCCTTTTGTTTTCTAAATTCAAACTTTTATTTAATGTGGATTTACGTGACACTTATTGATGTTTGGTGGATTTTTCACGATGTAGTCTTCAGCTCATATCATATTGAATAGCATAATCCATTTAGATAAGTCATTATTTTGCTGAGTGTGTTGCTAATTGATATATGATCACTTGCTGTTACATTTTCTTAAAACATTTGAGAACTTGCACTTGAAAGTTGACTTAACTTGGTTGCACTAGTCAAAGGGTTTGACAGCAGCTACTATATAAATAGGCCTCTAGGAAATATTATCGTGTAAAGTGTGTCAAAACATGTAAGTCTTAATATTTCGCCAATGCAAGCTATTATTTTCTTCGCCTAAAGATGAGACAGAAAATCTCTATAAGAGTGAGGAATTAGAAATTGTGAACGGTTAGCTAAAAATCTGCTAATGTTGATGATCCTCATTAGCTAAAATTATTATGAATGGTTGCATATTAATCTGATAATTTCACTGCGATTCAAAGTGACGGAAGCTTGTGATGTGTTGAATAAATGTTGTTTGTTCCGCATTTATCATTCATGGTTTCTACCTTTATCACTTTATGGCTTTCTTAATTAGGTGATTGTTACTGCTTTTTTTATCAGGTAATTGGACCGTACCGCTCCGGAAAGTCTTTTTTGCTTAATCAACTTCTCTCTCTTTCTTGTTATGAAGGTGCATATTTTATTGCTACTAGAATTTACTCTTATCACATGCTGTTTTTAGGTAAAATTTGCAGTTGTAATTTGACAGCTTTTAAGTATTTAATGTTAGCTAATATATTTGTTTTCTTAGGGTTTGGTGTGGGACACATGCGTGACACAAAAACAAAAGGTGGATGGAGTTTATCATTTTTCTCTTTGTTATGCTTAGTTGGAGTTAGAGATATAGTCCTTTTCAATCTATCTTTAATCTCATTTGATCATGTCATACAGGAATATGGATTTGGGGAACACCTATAGATTTGGAAATTGACGGAGTAAAAACTTCAGTCTTTTACATTGATACAGAAGGATTTGAAAGCATTGGGAAGTCGAATGTATATGATGATCGGTAATTGTGCGCTGATCTTGTATACTGTGGTTTTTGTTGATATCACATGCTATTCATCGATTAGCCTTTTCTTGTGTTTTCCTTTTGCAGGATATTTGCTCTGGCCACTGTAATAAGTTCCGTGCTTATCTATAATCTGCCTGAGACGGTTAGTCATCGTAAGCCCTCAGAAATGAGCTCGTTTTAAATTTTTGAGGCCAAGCTAAAATGTTTTATTCTCTGTGCATTCAGATACGTGAAGCTGACATCTCTAGACTCTCTTTTGCGGTTGAGCTCGCTGAAGAATTTTATGGAAGGTTTGCATTTTGATGAACTTTTTGTTTGTTGATATCATTTACGTTTTTCTTAATTCATTTCTCTCTTATAATTTTTAGTTCTGCTTTGTAACAATTTTTTGGGTAAATTGTGGTTACTAACTTGTTTTTTGATTTTGCAAATTCAATATTTACACTTGCAATCTCCGTGTGTTGGAATAGAGTGAAGGTAGTCCACATGCCTTAGCTCCTCGTTCATCTAATCAATTATTTCATGAACCCTTTTGTTGTTAATTTGATGTATTTTTCAATTGCTGGCTTTTATAGGGCCAGGATGTTGCATTTGAACCTGCCAAGCTCTTGTGGCTTATCCAACGCGATTTTCTGCGTAAGTTAGATAATTTTTGAGTATCCTCATGCAATGCTCATAAAGTTATTTTGGTCACTGCTGAATAATTGGGAATATATCTCTGCTGTTACCCTTGTCCATCATGTCAACTCTATTGGATACTAACATCTTCCTTAATATCCTGCAGAAGGGAAATCAGTGCAACAAATGGTGGATGAAGCTCTTCGACAAGTCCCTAATAAAGATAGTCAGTATCATTACTTGCTTCTACATTATATTTTTCCTGTTTTCTTAAGCAATTTTTTGATGATGCTCTTTATATTTAACTTGCAGGAGACAGAAATATTGATATGGTATAGTCTCTTCTGGAATTTAATTTCCAATTATAAGTAAAAATATTACTAGTTTGGTATTGAATGTTTGTACTGAAAGTTACTTTCATCAGATCAATCAAATCCGGGATTCATTGGCTATTATGGGTGACAATAGTACAGCCTTTAGCTTACCACAAGTATGTGTCTTCCTCATGTCTTCTAAACATCGGTCATTCATTTCCATTTCAATCCTAACGTGGAATTCATTCTTGTATATATTTTTATTAAAAACACTGCTTTGGTTGGCTAACTAATCCTTGAAATTGGACTTCAAACAGCCACATCTCCAGCGGACTAAGCTTTGTGACTTGAAGGATGGGGAGCTCGATCCATCATATGTGAAGAAAAGGGAGAAGCTAAAAGAGCTTGTTTCTAGTATAATCCGTCCAAAGATTGTACAAGGAAAATCTCTAAATGGGAAAGAGTTTGTTTCCTTCCTGAAGCAGGTACTTGGTTTTTCATGTTCTCTTTAATGGACAAATAAAAGTAATTAGAGTTATAGTTCAATGTAAAGTAAATCTTCTAACTTATTTTTCCATGTTAGTGGTAGCTGTTGTTTCTTTAAGTAATAGTTTATGAAGGCATGTTTATAAAATCCCCCACCTCGACCTCTATGGAACCTCTCCAACATTGGGAGATTTGGAGGGGAGAGAAGACATGTTTAGTAATTTTTTAAATGCATTGATCAAAATATCCTTATATAAAATGTAGCATATTTTTTTTAAGGTGATACAAAGTAAGTTGGCTCTTTCTCTCTATTAGCATCTCTCCCTTCGCTCTGTGAACCAAATTAAGAGAGTTGTCTCCCCTCTCCTCCCTCTCAATCAAACAAAATATTTAATGAAAATCCTTCCCTTTTCCCCTCCTTTGAACCAAACAGACCCTTATGCAGTATGTTTTCTCTCCCAATTTAGTCCTTTGCCATTTTTAATGTTTTCCGATGGAAAAATTTCACAACTAAAATAAGATAATGCTTTTTGAATTGTGTGAATTTATCTTGTATATCTCCATAAAACAGCTTTATCTTTTATTTTTCGTATTTAGATACTTGAAGCCTTGAACAAGGGAGAGATTCCATCAACAGGTTCTCTTGTGGAGATTTTCAACAAGGACATTCTTGAAAGATGTCTTAAGTTATACAGTGAAAAGATGGCCACATTGGCTCTACCTCTTCCAGAAGGATATCTTCAATCATCCCATGACATGGCTAGAGGAGACGCCATGCAAGCATTCGATCAGCAACATTTTGGCCGTCACCATGCTAAGAAATCAGTCACGCAACTGGATGAAGAAATAGATAAGGTATTGCTTGAATTGTCGTTATAGTATAATGGAAGCTTGGAAAAGAAAATAGGCTTATTGGGAATTTAATTAGCTGGTAAATTGAAGTATTTTCTCATATCAAATATGTTTATATAGTTTTGGTTTTAAACAACTTTGCTTCTTTGCAAAAATTAACGAGCGTGTAAATGAATAGCAAAAAGTCATGTGTTTGTTGCTAGTGTCTTGCGTAGGGAACACACACTGAGTGTGTCAGAAAGAGTGAGATGCTCGACCTATGAAGGACTTATGAATCACAACAAAGCTTCTAAGAATCAACGTGTTCATAACTTGCTTTTGTTAATAATGTGAAAGTTATGTCTAAATTAAACCAAGATGCTTAATATCCTTTAAATTTTAGCCGCATTTGATTGGATGATATATGATTATTTACAGTCTGCTCTATTTTGATCTTGGAATTGGAATATGATGATTTGAAGCTTACATTTACTATGGGAAAAATCATATTTACTTGAGGATAATTATGCAGGTATTTAAGAATGTCATTTTACAAAATGAATATAAATCTTCAAAGCTTTGTGAGGCACTGTACACCGATTGCGAGGACATGATGGACCAGCTTCAAGTTCTCAAGCTTCCTTCAATGGCAAAATTTAATGCAGGTCTTGAGAAATGCAATCGTACTTTTGAGCATGATTGTGTTGGACCTTCAAAAGAAAACTATGAGGGACGTATGGCAAAGGTCTGGTATAGCAACGGTGTTTTATTTTTCTTTACTGCAGTACATGCAAATGAATTATTCTAGTTAACAATTTTCCTTGATTTGCCACTGTTTCATATGCTTAACACACCTCAATGTAACAAATGAATATGCAGATGTTGGTAAAGTCTAAGTCTCTATTTATAAAGGAGTACAACCACAGGCTTTTCAATTGGTTGGTGGCCTTCTCCCTTGTCACGGTTGTGGTTGGCCGGTTTATTATAAAGTTCATCTTGATTGAAATTGGAGGATGGTTACTTTTTATATTTCTGGAGACCTACACAAGGTTGTTTTGGTCAGCAGAGTCACTTTACTACAACCCAGTTTGGCATTTTATAGTTGCATCGTGGGAAACTCTTGTTTACAGCCCAGTCCTTGATCTTGACAGGTAAGTAAACCGTATTTCTTTTGTACTTTCAACTTAATTCAAGCATCTCAAATTAAGTTACATTTTCTTGAGTTTCTCTTAAGATCCATTTTATTGTAGGCTAGATAAGTTAAGTTGTGTGGTTTCATGACTCTTAGGGCCTGTTTAGATCGATTTATATGAACTTATCTATTGGCATAGCCATAAACACTTGTGAGACTGTTTGGAAAAGCTTATGGAAACAGCTTATAACACGTCAGTCAATAAACAGTTTTCAGCTTATTTTCATAAGCTCTCCAAGATTGCTTATGAAAACAACTTATAGCTTATATAGCTTTTATGCTAAAAAAAATAAGGGGAAGTTTGATTTAATTTATGTTTTGTTAAAAAAATAACTTATATGTAAGCACTTGTATGATAAATGCTTATGCTAAAAGCATTTGATTGTTCATTTTCTTTTTCGTACTTTAAGTTGGGATTTTTTGTCACGTGTTGACTATTTGATTCATAAAAACTATGGTATATAATTTTCTCTGTTGGCGGGGCATACAACAAGGGCTTTAGTCCCCTTATACTTGAGCTGATCCTACCTGCATTCCATTTTCTCTAAGCAATGGCCACTATTGACTATCTTATTGAGTTATGAAACTAACAACATTTTAATGAATATTGATGCTGATATATGATGTATTTTTTTTTTATTGAAATTGCAGATGGGCTATCCCACTTGGTGTAATAATATCTTTTTTCATTCTATATTGGCGGTGTTATGGTAAAAAGAAACATGGATCACGGTGGCTATTACCATTATATAGCAGCAATAAAAATAGACCAAGAACAGACTAAAACTTATGATGATTCAGTTGGAGCCATTTTGTTCATCACTCCGATGTTCCTTTGGGCGAGCTTTTTCATTTTTGTACGTGGAGCACGCCTGCATGCACCTTGTTTTGTTGCAAGCACACAAAGTGTCAAATGGTGATCAGAGGGTGAATCATCTCCCACACAGCTTCTGTGGCTTGATCTCTGCAGCCACAGTATCATGTTGATTTTACCGATGAATTATTACTTGACAGTAATTTATGTCACATTTTAGAGTAAATTGGAATTTTGATACATGTATGTGCTGAGCCACTATCGTACGTAGACGGGTAAATATATATAACACGAAAAGAAATAGATTTATTCTTTTGTTTTCATTTTGAGTCTTCATTTGTTCTAAGAGGAGGGCTAGAATGTAACCAAAAAAAAAAAGAAAAAGAGGAGGGCTAGAAAGATTCATTTTTCAACTCTTACTCTGTTATTAGATAAATCAATGTGAGCCCTCGTGAGTCAGTTGGTATGGACAATGCATAAAATATGTAAGATCCGGGGTTCAAACCCCGGACACCAAAAAAAAAAAAAAAAAAAAGGATAAATCAATGTGAGTTTCATACTTTGGAAATGAGTTCCACATAATTCTGACTAGGGATGTCAATGGATACCCATGGGCACGAATAGTATGATACACGTTCCCGCCCCGTTAGATAAATTTGATACCCGTGCCATTTCTGTATCCTCGTGGGTACCCAATATGTGGGTATCTATGGGTACCCATGGATTTTTGAATTTATGTTTTTTTTTTACAAATAATAACTTTTTTTTAAATACCAAAAAACTTCAACTTTTAAACATTCATACATAATCCATTCAAAATTTCATAAATCATACATAATCCATAGAAAATTCATCATTCTTATGTAATCCATAGAAAATTCATGATTCTTATATAATCCATATCTTTTATGATGTGAATGAAGTGGAAACGGTGAACTTAATAAGACGAATTAAAAATAAAAATAGGTTATTAATGAGGAATCTTAGGTGGACGGTAAAATTTCCTTCAATAAGGTAACAACAACTTTAAGTAATAAGATAAGATATATAAAGATATTTTAGTAATTTACTTAATTTAATTTATTATCGGGTATGGATACAATCAAATTCGTGTCTGTATCCATATAATAATGGATAGTCAAATACCCATTTATTATACTCGTGGATACCCGCTTAGCTACCCGCTTCGTGTCCGTAACGGATTTTATCTACGGTTATCCGTGGACATAAGTATTTTTGCCACCTCTAATTCTGACTCAATAGGGAGTGACTGTTACAATAATTGTTTGAAAGAGTGTTCTCAATGTTTCTCTTTGTTCTAATCTTCAAATGCAACCAATGTTGTTTTTTTAACTAAAATGTACCATGGCCTTGTTAGTTGATAAAGGGAAAAGTTGATTAACAGTTGTCTTGGAGGTGTGTGTTGACAGTGACATGCACCATCATGTTAAAAAAATGTGTAGCATACCTTCATGGTTTATTCTAACAAGAATAGTGATATTTGTAGAACTCTTTCGTACAACCTTTATGACAATTTTGTTTCTCCCTCTTTTAATTGGTCAAAAATGATAGAGAGAGAAAAAGGAAGAGAGAGTATAAAAACATAATGTGAGTATGAGAGAGAAAGTTGTCAAAAAATTATTAAAAAATGGTTGTACAAATATCATTTCCCTTCTAATAATACCCTTTAATAATTCTAAAATTAATTTTTCAAAAACATAATCTTTGCCCCGTTTCCCTTTGCACGTTGTCTTCCTCCCATTTTATTTCTCTTCACATTCTCTTCTCTTTTCATTTCCTTTCATACATTGCTTCATTTTATTTCTCTTCACATTCTCTTCTCTTTTCATTTCTTTTCATACATTGCTTCATTTTCCTATAACACGTCAACATCTGTGAAGTATGTTTTGACTATTCTGTCACATTTCAAAGGTAATTGGCTTGTTGCTCCGGCTGAGGCCTGAGGGTGCAACTCTGCTTGAGCATGAGAAATCTCACCTCTTTTGGCTCTACTTTTTGTTTACTTCTCTTGACAAAGAGAGACAATTGTTGTAATTTTGCATTGCCTAATACGATCAACATCTTGAGCATGTCTCTCCATTAAGAAAAAAGATATAGTTTGCGAGGCGCTTGAGTTTTACAATGTGAACATGTCGCAAACCTTGTTCAAATTCTACAATTCATACAAAACAAATATGAAAAAGAAACTAACTAAAAACAAAACATGAGAGTAAAATAGAACTCACCTCTTGCTTATAACTTATTGGTTTGTGAAATGTGATGTTTTAGATGTGGTTTTGATGTAAAACCAAGAGTTTGAGAAGTGTTCTATGATTCACATTTTTGAGCATCTGAGGGTTGACTTTTAGGAACTTATGAGAAAGGAGGAAAATGTCGTATTTAGGGATGTAACAAATTGATTTGGTTTGATTTTTGAGAAAAAAAAATAGTATACTCGAACCAATAAAAGTATTCTGTAAAAAAAAAACCAATAAAAGTATTTTGTTAGATGATGTTTAGTTTTTACAATTTATTCTAAACCAAATAAATTGACGAAGAATAAATTGGTTTGGTTTGGTTCAACAAGATTGATATTTTTAAAAATTTAAGGAAATCATATTATAAGTTTAGGTTTAATATTTTTTTTCAAACATATTAAATACTGAGAAATAATATTTGTACATCCATTTTATAACAACTTTTGTGACAACTTTCTCTTCATACTCACATTATATTTTTATTTTCTCTCTCAATTGTTTTGGTTTTTGTGGCAATACACACATTTCTTTGTAAAAATATGGTTGTCACATTGGTTATCAAAAAAATAGATGTTTAAATAACAAAACTCTTCAACACTAATCCAATATCAACCTTAATATAAAAAAAATTCAAATAAAATTGATATATTTGATTAAAAGTCTGAATAAGATTTGACCAAAAAAAACTTGAATTGTTTGACTTTATTTTATACTACTAGACGTTGACATTGAAGGTTCAATACACAAAATAGCACGCACCGTTGGAAGCAATTGAAGTGAAAGAGAGAGTAAAACCCTAAGATGGAATCACACGGCGGAGGACCACTTCGTTCCCGGAGTTCCCAATCCGCCTCCCCTTCCCACTCCGCCTCCGCTTCCGCCACCTCATCCATCCACAAACGCAAACTCGTCTCCGAAGATCACGCGCCACCGTTCGCTCCTTCTTCCTTATCCGCCGACACACGCGACGGCGCCTTAACCTCCAATGACGACCTCGAAAGCATCTCCGCTCGCGGCAACGACTCTGATTCCGACGACGACTCTGAAGATGCAGTTGTCGACGACGACGAAGACGAGTACGATAATGACAACGGTTCCTCCATGCGGAATTTCACTGCTGCTAGGCTTAACAATGCTCCTTCCGCTCCTCGCAATACGAAGATCAAAACTGAAAATTCAACTGTTAAGATCGAACAATCTGATGGAGCTAAAGATGCTGGACCTCCTGTCACCGGTGCCGGTGCTGGTGGTGGTTCTGTTCCCGGCATTGTGGTTAAGGAGGATGCGACGAAGATATTCACTGAAAATTTGCAGACTAGTGGTGCTTATAGTGCCAGGGAAGAGAGTCTCAAGAAAGAGGTAATTAACTCTTCAATTCAATCTTCTTTAACTTAATTTCAGTTGTTGATAAAGTTTCGTAGTTACTTGTGTAAATTTTGTTTGAGAATTTGTTTCACAAACTCAATTTCATAGTTATTTGTAATTTTGGTTTGAGAATTTGTAAATTTCGTAGGAGTTTTTAACTGTTTGTTAAGGACAATTTACTTAAAGTTGTTAGGACCTGTTTGATTGACTTATTTGATATTTATTGCGAGACTGTTTGGGAGAACTTTTCAAAACAGCTTATGACATTTTTCATAAGCTTTTTTCAGCTTATTTTCATAAGTTCTCCAAGATTGCTTATGAAAATAGCTTATAGCGTATACAAAAACAATTTAACTTTATTATATCATTTCCAACAAAAATAACTTCTGTAATCATATACATAAGCGCTTACCATGCTAAGCACTTGTGCTATAAGCTGCAAATAAGCTGTTTATCTAAACAGGCCCGTAGTTTTACATAAATTATTACAAACTAGTTTGAGCTTTGAGGTGATAGGTGTAATGATTGAGATTGTACTGTCTTTTTCAGGAAGAAACTGGAAAGCTCAAATTTACATGCCTGTCAAATGATGGTGTTGACCAGCATATGGTTTGGTATGACATTTATGCTTCCCTGCTTACAGTACTGATCTTCTTATTAACATCTATGCATATAATATTTACTTGATTCTTGATTGCTAGTAAGCGGGAAAGGATCAAACAATTAACTTTTGGGGAGGGCAAGTATAAAAGTGAGAGTAAACTTATATTTCCAGCAATTTAAAGATGTAAGCGATATTATATTTATGCTCTTTTTTATAGGAGAGATCAAATTTGTTACTGAATAGAATGGAAACTAATATCATTGTTTTACCATTGAGAGATCAATTCAGTGGAATTTGAAGAACCAATGTGATGGTCTCCATTGACTTGTAGGGTCTGTTTGATGCCAATAAATAGAAGACCAATGTGATGCGAAGTATATATTTTAAGGATTGAAAGGATATTTATTTTTAAAGTTAAGATATTAAAAATTAGTGGTTTAAAATATGAATGTATCATACCGTTTTCAAAGTTTAGGCTGTGCATAATGATACTCCGAGCATACTCCTAATTTATGTGAGTATTTTTCAATAGACCATATAACCTGTAACATAATACCTATTAGCCATTCACAAAAAATAAATAAAAATACATACCCATTAACCTAATGACTACATTTTTTTAGTAACAGTTACAAATTAGTGCTAGAATCTATGCAACATGAACTTATATTAGGCCAAGGCACCTGCTCACCCCCATTGCATCCATTCCTGCATATAATTTAGTCTGCTACTTTCTTTTGTTAGTTAAAACTCAAGACAATTTTTTAGTGGGCGAAATAATCATTACTGATATTGTGTTCCATTCTTGCCATTGTTATTTGCTTTGCTCCATAGGTTGATAGGATTGAAGAATATATTCGCTAGACAACTTCCCAATATGCCCAAGGAGTACATTGTCCGGCTTGTTATGGATAGGTAATGCCCACAATCTTTTTAAGTACTCATCAATCATCATACTTTCTTACTCACACGGTGCTTAAATTACTCTGTGTATGATACATATTTGGTGAAAAATCATTTCTCCATTCAAGGCAAAAACAACTCTCAGTTGCACTGCCCAACAGAATCTTAATAAAAAGCATGTCTTATGCTATTTGTATATCAAATATAATAATGTTGACCAATGCGTTTTAGTTTGGAATGTAAATTTTCTTCATTAGTAACAACTGGGAAACTTATTTTACTATAATTCTCTCCTCTCTTTCTCTACCCATCTAAACTAGGATCCCATAATTTCTATGTAGAAAAAACTAGCAGATACAGTTCTAATTAATTGCGAAGTGGAAGTGCATAAAGTTTTTTCCTGTTGTTTTTATGGTTTCCCAAAGATTTTGCAGCCATACCAAGCAATAAGAAACTAGGAATAGAAGTGAAAGACATGAAACTATCTATACAGAATAGCTTAGTATTTTTACAAGTACTTTACATAATTCATACTTGTGGCATGAGTAATAATACTGTATCTGTTGCTGCTTCAAAGTTCAAAGAGTATTTGAAACTTGATACGGAGGAGCACCATAGGTTTACCAACGTGCCATACCAGGAGTACTCTTCATTCTGCCAAGAGGACCACTGTTGCTTCTCGGTCTTACATCAATATCATCTCCATTATTTTATTAAAGTTTGATTTGTAAGGGATATCTCTATTTGATACTTGAGATATTTTTCATAAAAGTTCTATTTTGCATGCAGGATTAGTTTGGAAACTAGTCAATTTATTGAATATGAACTGCATTCTAGATATTATTATTTTTTTCCTCTGCTACTCTGGAATTTTTCCTCATCTTGTCTCTAATTATGAAACCTTTTTATGGTAAATTTGTAGGAGCCATAAGTCTGTAATGGTTATAAGGCGTAATCACGTTGTTGGAGGCATTACATATCGTCCATATGCAAGGTAATAATTCGTCTCTATGTTTTTATCTACCTTTCAGGTTCTAGCAGTCCTTGCTTTATACTTTTTGTTGTACATATCTATATTTATGTCGTTATATTGTTATTGTTATTGTTATTGTATCAATAACCGAGAACAAAATGTTTACAGTAATAGTAGTCATTATCACAGGTTATTTAAAAGGTGAACTGTTGTCTGTTTAGCTGTTATATTGTCTTATTTGTACAGTTGTACTTTCGTTGCACATGATAAAAATGCTTCTCAAGGTCCATATAAGTTAACAGTCTGGGATTCAGTTTGATTAATAATTTGATGGGAAATACCCAAGCTCTAAATATATGTTGTGCTTGTTTTCCCCCATTAATTTTGTCTCCTGCCTACTTATTTTTTCTATAATTTCTCCTCCCCACCCTCGACTAAAAAAAATTTACTGTAAGGATTGCGCCATGGTATTAATTTATTAATACTGTTGTGCACTATGGTTGATAGCCAGAGGTTTGGTGAGATAGCCTTTTGTGCAATTACGGCTGATGAGCAAGTAAAAGGGTATGGTACCAGATTGATGAATCACTTAAAACAGTATGCTCGTGATGTAGATGGGCTGACACATTTTCTCACATATGCCGACAATAATGCTGTTGGATATTTCATCAAACAGGTTCAGTTATCAATGTTTATGATCATTATCATCTGGGTATCTATTGATATCAGTAGTTAGATAAATGTTTTGCTTTCTGACCAAGTCATACATATATTATGAACAATTTCCCTAAATATTAATCTTTTTGCTACATGAGTTGCAGCAGTTCGCATGGCAGGAAAAACAATAAAAGTAAGGATCTTGCTAACAAGTTCCCTAAAGGCACGTTAATGAGCTAAATATAGAAATATTATCTTGGAATATGTGTTGAACAGAACAATTTTAAACTTTTAAAGAATTAAATACACAACTTCCAAAATAATATCTCTATCTTTGACTCCTTAATATGTGCCCTTGGCACTTGTTAGCATTTGCCTAAAAGTAATATGCATATTTCCAACATGTGCAGGTGCAATGTTTATTGCGCCAAGCCGCCAACCACGCTCTGGAGCATCACATCCTAGTTGGGTTGTGCTAAATGCTAATAGTATAATAGTATGGTGCATCAATGTGTATTGCTATTATGGAGTAAAAGGATGATGTGGCTAAAGGAGCAATAATTCGGGAAATTGTTTGAAAATGTACAACTACAATATAGTATAGCATGAAGTTGAAAAATACCTAATTTGGGATAAAAAAAAAACCATTTTTCGGTCTGATAAGAGATTTTGTCTGACAAATTTTCTTCGTGGTTCTTGATGGCTTGGTAAATTCCAATAGAGATACATCTGGATTTTACTAGCTGGCATTAGAAAATAGAAAGTATGTAATGAGTTCCTTCTGCCCTAATTCTGGAAAATAATAGTAGAATTATCTGTTACGAACCTTCTTTTTTGCTTCTTGGTGGAGGCTATCAATATTAGTTTATTCCCAAAGAACTTTCACAACAACCTGTATATTTCCTGGTTAAGCTTGTCAGGAATTTGGTAGCCACAGAAGCATAATTTCACTGCATGGTAGCAGTCATATAGGATCCAAATCTTGTTCTTTCTATTTTATTTAATCTTTTGCTAGAAATTATTTTTTAAATTTGGAAGGGGTTCTGTGCCAAAAAAACCTTATGTTGAATTAACCGGATACTGTTTTACATTTTACAAACTTGCAATGTTGTTTGATTGTATTTTCAGGGATTTACTAAAGAGATTCACTTGGAGAAAGATCGATGGCATGGGTATGCTTATACTCAATTTTGTTGTCTGATATCTATGAGAAGCACTTCCCACTAGGACATTCATTTCATGATTTTACTATGGATGCTGTGATGTGTCTATTAAGTGAACTGAAAATTTTGAACTTAGATTTTGCTATTATATCTTTATTTAGTTGTTGAGGGTGTGGGGTTTTAAAGTACAATTGCAGGGATTTCTAGTAACTTTGTTTAGATTATGATTATGACTTCTGTTAAATAAAAATTTCATGATGCACTATTTAGTTAAATGGATGTATTCTCGTTTACAGTCTATGAAAATTCATTATATTTAGTTGTCATTTCAGTTACATAAAGGATTATGATGGGGGAATTCTCATGGAATGTAAGATTGATCCGAAGCTTCCTTACACTGATTTATCAACTATGATCCGTCGTCAAAGACAGGTAAGATAATATATATATTTTTAATTTAGTTTTAATTTGCATTGTTAAAACAGGGTCATATCATATCACCCATCTAAAATGTTTTAGATAAATTTTATTTTAACAAAAAGACAGGATTATAATTGAAAATAACTAATACATTAAATCATAATGTTAAATCTCAGAAGAAGCTTATTTGTTTTTTTTTGGTAGATAGATGAAATGGTAATAGCCATTGGAAACTCACACACACAAGTGGAGGAGCCGGGGTTCAAACCCTTGTCACAGCGTCCGGCCTAGAAATTTCGGCATTTTTGCCAATTGAGCTAGGACTTATTATGGACTCTGAAAAAGCTTATTATCAATGCACACACACATATTAGCCAACCCCACTTAGCGGGATAAGGCTTGGCTGTTGTTGTTATGTGCGCACGTGTGTGTGTTCAGTGTAGTTTGTTATTTTTACAAATCTTACGATCTCTGTCACATTACGATCCTATGTTTTACGATCTAGCAACCTCCTTCTGGTCTTTAGGTAGGATCTCGATCTTGACAACATTGGATCAAACACTTTGCTGTCACAAGAATTGTTTACCTTACAATGTTGAAGATCAAATCGAGAGTATCAAATATGAAGTATAAATAGGAAAGGAAGATTACAAATTATATTAGAATAAGAATTTTTTATAGCTTTGAATAGGAGAAACAAAAGGTTCAACAAAATGTTTCACCCTATCCCCGGTCATGGACTTGGTTGTTACATATTCAACAAAAGAGCACAATTCTGAACCAAGTTCCATAGTACAAGAGCAATAAAGCAGTACAGGACATCACAAAACTCGAATCCTAAGACTTTGTTTGGGAGTTTGGAGGGGAGGGGAAGGGAAGGCTTTGAGGGGTGGAAAATTTGAGGGAAAATGGAGAAATCTTTCAAATTTTTTAAAAGAGTAGTTTTTTAGAGGATGATAAATTAATGCATATGATTACTATATTTTTAATTTTAAAAATATTATAACAACATAGATTAAATTTGAAGAATTCATATAAACCCTCCAAAACCCTCCCTCCAATACAATTTTATAGTTCCCCCAAATGAGGAGGGTTTTGTATTATGAAGAAAAGTTAACCCCCCAAAGCCCTCCCCTCCCATTTTCCTCTATTTCTTCCACTTGCTCATTCCTTTTTTCCCAAGCCTTCCCCTCCCTTCCCCCCCAAACTCGCAAACAAAGCCTAAGGGCTTCCTAGCTGATAGTATGCCCTTGAGAGATATCATTTTTCTACGATTCGAGGATGAGGACGGTGCTTTTTCTGGCGCGACTTCCTCGTGATAGGGGACCGAGAATGTCAGAAGGGAGGCTGTGAATGTGAGCTCTTTTAGGCGGTGTTAGGTCCTAGATGATGTAAAAGTTCTCAATCAGATATATTGAAACATACACGTGCACAATTGTTCCAGAAGAAAATACTATAAAAAAGAAAGATGTTGACGGAGACACGACTTTTGTCTTGATTCTCCAAGAATTAGAGAGCTTGGCCTCTCCCTCCAAATAACCACTCCAATAACTTCCCAATAACCAATTTTCCCCATGTCTGGTCAATTGATTACTTTTTTTCTCTCTCTATGATGTGTAGCTGGTCTGGTCTGCTTTAATTTTGTGAACAACTAAGTTATTTTTGTGTTGTATTTCTATTATTTCAAATCTGTTTTACAATTTTGAATGAATTTTTTGTCGGTCTTGTCTGGTCTGATCAGTCATATTTTTTTGAATGCATTATCTTTGTTTTTACATGTGTAGCTGGTCTGATCTTTTTTATATTTTTGAATGCATTATCTTTGTTTCTATATGATGTATAGTTGGCCAGTTTAAATTTTGTAAAAATAATATGATGTTATCTTGTTGAAGTTTTAGCCATTTTTTTATTTTGAATGCATTATCTTTGTTTCTATATGATGTTTAGCTTCTACTAGTTAATATTTTTACTTGCCACTCTTAATAAATCATGACATATTTGGTTATTATTGTTGGTTGTAATTGTAGGCAATAGATGAAAAGATTAGAGAATTGTCTAATTGTCACATTGTTTATCCTGGAATCGATTTTCAGAAGGTATGTGGCACTCTCAATTCTGCTTGTTTCTGTAATTTCCTGTCTAGAATTTGATGTTTTCCCCATGTCTAGTGATTTTGTAAAATATGGATTGTATTGTCAGCTTAATGCATATTGCATTTGTGACATTAGCACAATTGTACTGTACTTACAATATCCAAGCATGCTAACTTCCTTAACATTAACAATGAGTAAGGATAGAGAAGAGAATCATCTTTTATTTTGGTTGAAGCTGCATTTTTCTTCTTTTTCATACATCAGTCTGATTAGAAAGCTTATAGAATATTAACTTTCCCCCCTCCTGATTGACACAATATGCAGAAAGAAGCTGGTATTCCTAAGAAAATTATTGAAGACATCCCTGGTTTAAGTACGTACTTTATTCCCAATTTCTGTTTAACTACTTATCAACATTTTTTTTTTGGTTTCTGTGGGAAAGATTATGCATTATCTGTCTTCACAATATAGCGTGTTTCATGTCAATCTTTTTCGTTTCTTTTTATAGTTCAGTTAACTTTTACTTGTATGATATGTCGACCTCTCTCATCTAAGGCCTTATGAATGGTTCCAAACCTTTTTGATTCTTAATGCTGATAGCATCTTACTGATTAAACTTAACCATATCTAGAAACATAGATTCTTCTCATAGTTCTAGTGTTATTATCATCATAGATTTTGTGTACGGAGTTCTGTTTTGTTATTTATGATGTAAGAAACTAATGCCGTTTTTGGAAGTTCTTGAGCTAAGGGAAGTGGGAGGCGGTACTATTTATGATGTATGAAACTTTTGCCATTTTTGGAAGTTCATGAGCCAAGGGATGGTGGGAGGCGGTGTTATTTTGTTGTTGTTTGGATGTTTCATTAAAGGAGGGGAACTCTCTTTTACCTTGTTTGGGAACTAAAATTAGAGGGATGTTATTTCCCATTTTCCTTTTATTAAATTTGAAAGAAAAAAATGTCTCCTCAATCCTGAAATTCAAGGAGAAAGGATGGTGTGAACACGTGCACCTCCTTTGGTCCTTCCCCTTCCATTCCCTTTCCTCTGCAAAAAACTTCCAATCAAAAGCTTTGTCACCTCTCCTCTCCCTGCTCCCCTACTCCTAATAAAGATAGCATAATATGTTTGTTCATCAACTCGGATGTTGTGAAAAAATTAACCCATTGCATCCTTATCTATGATGCATAGGTACGGGAACGGTACCCGGTACGTAATACGGCAAATTTTAAAAAATGAAGGTACGAGTACGTTGTATAAAACATAAAAAAGAAGATTTTTCAAGTGAATTACTACACTTTTATCATCATATTGCTTGAGAGTTTTATTTTTTTTGTGCATCCTTCTACTATTTTCATCAAAAGCAAGATAATTTTGGTTATTTTTTCAACGCCCGTACATTTTTGCTGCACCAACTACGACGAAATAACTAAGTAAAAATAGGTATGGTTCGGTACTAAGTTACGAGTACCATACGCGTACCCGGTACGGGTGTGTACCCGGTACTGGTACTTCTCCATGTTTGGAGTACCCATGCTTCAGAGGTCCTTATGAATGAATGGTGTTCTTTTTCATATTTTGTTTGGTAATTTCCTGATCAATGTTTGATTTATTCAATGGTTGAATGCCAATAACAGGAGAGGCTGGATGGACTCCTGATCAGTGGGGTCATTCGCGGTTCAGAACTTTAGGCGGTTCTACCGACATTGCTACAAATCTAAAACATTTAACCGCGTTTATGCGTACACTTCTAAAGGCAAGTTACTTGATGTTGCACCTCGACTCAAATTTTCATTCATTGATCTTTTTCAGTGAAGTAATTGAAAACAGTGCAAAGAAGCACTGATACATAAATCCATGAATATGGATTTATGTATCAGAATAGTTACACTGGAGAAATCCCTCCTTAAAATACGTCTGAGAGCAGAATAGTTACACTGGAGAAATCAATTATTATAATCATTTTTCTTTTAAGCAGACGATGCATGATCACGCTGATGCTTGGCCATTCAAGGAACCTGTTGATGCACGAGATGTTCCTGATTATTATGAAATCATCAAAGATCCAATGGGTAAGAAGGATCCTTATATTTCATATTAACTAACCTATGTCTAGAAGCATGCTCGCTGCTTTTGCTATCTGTTATTGGTATGATATTATTTTGAATCCATGGATTTGGATTCTCTCACGCGTGAATCTCACATGAAGGTTATATGAGAGATCTCATCATTAAAATTCACAGTGTCTTACATTTAAAAAAATATGCAACTGAATTTTTAATTTTCAATGATAAGATCTTCCACATAATTCTCTTGTATGAAATCGGTACATGAGAGCATTTAAATCCATTATATATGTGTGTGAAGTCTATATAACATATTCCTAATTTGTGCACAGATCTGAAGACAATGAGTAAGAGGGTGGAGTCAGAGGTATATTATGTCACATTTGAGATGTTTGTTGAGGATGTCAAAAGAATGTTTTCGAATGCACGGACCTATAATTCTCCAGAAACAATATATTACAAATGTGCTACAAGGCATGGTGCTTCAACCTTCTGTTTATTTTTCTTCATGCACTTACTCTTCATATCAAGAATGTATGTTGTTTACTTATATTCTTGTATTCTTTTGCAGGCTAGAAGCGCACTTTCAAAGCAAAGTGCATTCGATTCTCCAGTCCGGCAACAAAGTTCAGTAGGGACACTGCATTAGCTATGCATACTGTTGTATTTAGATTATAGATATTGTATAATTATTCCCAATGATCAATCAGCCATGTAAGTAGTAGTATTGACTTGAATCAAAGTTTTTTCTGATGCTATGTAGGGCAACTTCTTATTAGACTTGATGCGACACACTTGATTTTCTTATTTTTTTTAAAAAAAAGAATCGGACATTTCAAAAGGATTGGATAGTTAAAAATCATCAGTTTTCAGTTTTTTATTTATTTTAAAAGATGATTCAAAATTACATTATTGTGGCTACAATGCAAGTATGTCACTTCTCTTCAATCTGTCAAACTTAATGTACTCAACTAAATTCAAATTGTGATGATGTGGTAATTGTGTGATTAATATGGTGATTCCCTGCCTTCTTAAATGTGAAGAGTTCCATTTATACCACCATCATTAAGATTTTTTATTTGGAAAAATAGCCCCTGTTTTTAACTTTTACAATTAATTTAATGGGTAGTAATATTGGTACCCGTTAATATTCCTTTGGGATCTTTAGAAACAACTGTCAAAATGTAAACAACAAGGGAAGATATCACAATTGAACTAGTGTTGATAACCCAGTAAGTTATATTGTATTACTATACTGAGAGCTGCAGTGTATATGTATGTCATTTGAACCAAAACTACTGCTCTTCGGTGAAGCAACATAATCATCATACTGCCAAAGGTCTCATTGTCATTAGTCATTATACCAAAATTTCCATCTCATTTTTTTTAAAGGCAAATATTATTCTCGTCAAATATATGCAAGATGCACTACAAACTCGTGGAAATGGAAAAAAAAAAAATACAAAGGAATTTCCATCTCATTTGAGTTGAAAACCTTATATTGTGTATAAACATGTGAAGTTTTTTTTATTGATTGTTAAAACAATCACGTTTCTTTAGTTAAAAAAGGGACAATTTTATAATTAAAAATGAAAATAGAAAATACTTTCTCCAATCACAAAGGTCAGAAGGTTTTACTCGGTAACCCTATGAAATAGCTGTTAGTTTATTGTGTTAAAAGAAAGAAAACCTACTTCCACGACGTTATGCAATTTCCCTTTTTGGGGTAATGTGCAATATAAAATTTGGTCAAAAGGTAAATGATGTTTGTTCGAAGATTGGTTTGGTTAAAGATCAAATTTAGGTACTATCTGAATGGTTCGACTTTAATTGATACAGATTAATTTAATCGCATAATTTTCAACACTATTCTCGTACTTAAAGTATCAACAAAAATATGGCAAAAACAACTCATCAATTAATAAACAACTCGTACATAGTATATGTTTGGTTCTGTGGTGAGTAAAATTGATTCTATAAAATTGTTTTTGAATAAAAGTGAGTTGAATATAAAGTGATTTATGTTTGGATGTGTGTGTGTGTGTATATATATATATATATAACTGAATTTAACAATAAGAATGAACTAGTTCCAACCAAAACTGTCACTAGTTGGATAATTTGTATGGGCTACAAGAAGCTCAACAGAGCAACAAGAAAATATCATTTTCCTTTACCTTTCCTTTATCAGATGTTGGATAGATTGGCAGGGAAAAGTTCTATTGTTTCGTTTCTTTGATGGTTATTCAGGAGACAATCAAATAGTCATAGCCCCTAAAAATCAACAAAAGACAACATTCACATGTCTTTATGACATCTTTGTTTTCAGAAGAATATCATTTGGACAAAGTAATGCTTCATCAACTTTTTAAAGATGTATGTATGATGACTTTATTCGCTGATTTTATTGAAAAATCTATGAAAGTGTTCATGGATGATTTCTCATTTTTTGGGAAATCATTTCACAAGTACCTACATAATCTGGAGCAAGTTCTTGAAAGGTATGAAGAGATCAACCTGATTCTCAATTTGGAAAAATTTCACTTCATCGTGAAGGAGGGCATAGTGTTAGGACACAAAGTATCTAAGGAAGGTTCGGAGGTAGATAAAGCTAAAACTGATGTTATTGAAAAACTACCTCCTCATACAAACATCAAGGGAGTTAGATGTTTCTTGGAACATGTTGATTTCTACAGAAAATTCATCAAAGATTTTTCCGAAATTTCTAGTCCTTGTGCAAATTATTGCAACACGATGTAGGTTTCGACTTCGATAAGCACTGCACTATAGCTTTTGAAATTTTGAAAAAAGCCTTAGTCAGCCTGTAATCAAAACAATTTGAAACTTTGTTGGAGATAAACTTACATGTGTATTACTTTCTCTAGCATATAGTAAACACGGGATGATTGCCCCTAATGAATAACATACTTTGTGCCTTTAATTTCACTAAACACTAACCATCAGATAGTTTATTCCAATTACAAATACTTTTAGAATTACTCTTGTAGATAATAACTACCAAAAAGTTCATTGTTTGACTAGCGGGACGTTGGGTTGTAGTTTTTTTGTCCGTAGATGAAATTGAAAGGACCGTTGAAATTCACACAAACAATTTTGAGGTCTTGGGTTTGAATTTGGGTGAAGACGTCCAACTTATCGTACATATGATTTTCCTTGTCATTGGTTTCAAATCTACCAGCATGTTCATTCAATTATGTCACCCTGTATTTTAATCCCATATTTTTTTTAGGCAGGGTACTTGCATTACATAACAACATACACGATACACGTTAACTTAATGTCACTTCTCCGGTTGCTACATATACATCTTCTATAAGGATTTTGTGAGTTCTTGCTCGTACTTGATAAGCGTCTCAATTTACCAAGTGCTTCAAATGAGTCTGGCATTAACTCAGATAATGGTAGTTTAACATTTGAGATCTCAAGTGAAGAGTATGGTAGCAGTTCTAAGTAATACTACTACGTAATGTCAGTTTTTATTTCCCCCTCATTTTGGACACCATTTACTTCCTCCAAATAACTGTAATGTTGTTTCATTTACCTAAAAACAACTCTCTCTTTTGTTTTACACTTATTATCTTTGTTTATTGTGAAAGGGAGAATCTCAAAGGTGGTGGAGATAGTTAACTACATTTATGTCCTCCTACAGGTAATTAGTTGCATTCTGAATTATATTGAAGATGTTATGTAATTTCTCTGAACTGTTGTTTCAAATTATAGTCATGTAATTTTGCCTAAATGATTAACTGATAGTTAAAATTCTACCATGGCCATTTACAATGTCGTGTGCCTAAATGAAAGCCACATTTTTTATATAAATATTTGTAGTATGCAATGCTTTTCAATTTGTTCTGCAAGTTGAGAAATCTTTTGTCAGGAACTACCAAGACTTTGATGATAAATGATGATGAAACGCTTGGTTTTTGCCTATAACTATCTTATTTTTTCAGTGGTCTTAATTGCATATTTGGTAATTAACTCTCCCTCTGTTCTTTTTTGCACTTTCGTTGTGAATTAGTATAGTTGCACGGTATACAAATGATCTTTCGTCACTTCAAATGGCTCAGTTAGTGGATAAGTCGATACATAGACCACATGAGAGGATGGAAATTTTGTCTGAAGTAGGTTGTATTACCCAGTTTTGAATAATATTTTCATCCATACGCCATCTTACTAGTTGTTGAAGGCACTTAAGAACAACAAACTATGATTCTGAAGCTCTGCTTCAAAATTTGAGGAATTTCTATAAGCACGAGCTTCACCCAAGGGAAGGGTCGTGTTTTGCCTGTTCAGAAGGTATAGTTATATATGACTTTAGCAAATCACCTAATGTTGTTGATGTTCATCTTTCAAATTTCAAAATTCAATATTGGATTACGCAAATGAAAATAAGTAATTCTTAGCTTCTAAATGGACTTCATTTGTACTGAAAGATATTGGCAAAACTACTAATGCTTGGAATCTTCTTCACATAACGTGGAATACTGTTGGGAATCCATCAATTTGTTGAGTTCACCACTGTCACTCATTTCAACTTCAACCACTTTTTCCGAAACAGGAGTTAATGTCAGTAGTTGTAGTTGCCTTCACACTTTCAACTGCACCAAAAACAACTCCTTGTGTCACCGCAGCTCCCACATATGGCAACTCACAACATACACAACATCGCCCAAATGATCATGGGCGTAATCAAACATGCCAATGGTTGCAGAATTTCCATCAACTTTCACCCATTCATGAGAATCAGCATACTTCAGATTGTTTAAAACTTGAAAAGCTTTTGTGAAATGCAAGAGATCCCAAGGTACAGAGCGGCTCTTGAAGAGCCTAACTGCCTAGAAAGCATCTATTTCTAGCTGGCTGCGATGTGAGTGTGTTCGCCCTTGCAGTTGTTTATTGCAAAATCTACAACTGATATCAACTGGACCATGATGGTTACCCAACTTTAACACAACCATACTATATGACCTGTCTCCAAAAAGAATGTCCTAAAATTGTTCATTCTTTTAAATTTCAAGGTCACATTCATCATATTTTTTCAATTGTACCATTTAATTAAATACTACATACACAAATTCCAATTCAAATGCTCTACTAGTACATTTAGGCTAATCATAAACATAACAATATTTGAGAAGAATTCCAATTCAAATGCTCTACTAAATGTTTAGGCTAATCATAAACATACCAATATTTGAGAAGAATAATATAGTAAAAATACTATTATCTCTCTTTCATTTATATATTTTTCTTAATCTAGGTGAAATGTTCAAATAAGTCATATTATGGGATGAATGGAGTAATAAACTTAAACATACTCAACTATGTGGAACAACCTCAGGCTCTATCATAATTGGTGATTCAGTACTCTTGAAGGGTCGCACACCCAAGATTGGAAGTAAGTCATCTTGGTGAAGAACTTCTTTTTCAAGCAGCAACTCTGCAAGTTGAGCTACTTTCTCCTTCTGTTTCTCTATAAGCCGCACGGTCCGTTCATATGCTTTGTCCACCCATTCTCGCACTTCATTATCAATGATTGCACCAGTTTTGTTGCTGTATGGTTTAGACATCTCTAACGAGTCCTCTTTTTGAGGGAAAGAGAGGAGGCCCACTTTTTCGCTGAAACCATAGACAGCTACTTGAGCATATGTCATCTTGGTGACTTTTTCCAAGTCATCTTGTGCTCCTGTAGAGATTGTTCCAATGAGAACCTGCTCGGCAGCCCGACCACCAAGGGTCATACAAGTCCTATCGAAAAGTTGTTCCTTTGTCATGAGAAGGTTCTCATTCGGAACATACTGGGCAAACCCAAGAGCCGATGATCCGCGAGGAACAATAGTTACTTTCAACAATGGGTCAGTATGTTCCAAGAACCAACCTGCAACAGCATGACCTGCTTCATGGTAAGCAACAGTGCGTCTTTGCAGCTTACTTATTACCTTGTTCTTCTTCTCCAAACCACCAATGATCCTATCAATAGCTGCCTCAAAATGATCATGTGTGACGTGTGCTTCTTCAGTCCTTGCAGCAATCAGAGCAGCTTCATTGCAAACATTAGCAATATCCGCTCCAGCAAATCCTGGAGTAAGGGATGCAAGCTTACGTGAATAATATGAAGGCTCGTGGTCAAGTTTGATCCCTTTCAAGTAAATCTGAAATATCTGGTCACGACCTTTGATGTCAGGTTTATCAATTGTTATTTGGCGGTCAAAACGCCCCGGTCTAAGTAGGGCTTTGTCTAATACATCAGGTCTATTTGTACCTGCCAGCACAACAACTCCAGCAGTGGTTCCAAAGCCATCCATCTCCACCAACAATTGATTTAAAGTACTTTCACGTTCATCATTTGCACGATCTCCGCCTCTACTACCCCTTGCCCGACCAATTGCATCAATTTCATCAATAAATACTATACTAGGAGCACACTTCCTTGCTTCCTTAAACAAGTTTCTCACCCTAGATGATCCAACACCAACAAACAGTTCTAGGAAATCAGAACCGGATATAGAGAGAAATGGCACACCAGATTCCCCTGCAGTTGCTTTTGCTAAAAGGGTCTTCCCTGTGCCTGGAGGACCCACCAGAAGAGCACCTTTTGGAATTTTGGCACCAAGCTCTTGGTATTTCTTAGGACTCTTGAGGAAGTGCACAAACTCCATAATTTCTTGTTTTGCCTCATCACAGCCAGCAACATCTTTAAAATAGACCTGACAAAAAATAATTCAAACAAGAAAAATATTCTCTTAAATTAATTTATGATCACTCTTAAGTTATTCACCACACCACAAAAAAATATTAACCATTTATTTACAAAAGAATAAAGTAGCCCCAACGAACCTTGTTTTTGGCATCTTTGTCTACTTTAGTAAAATGTGGTTTTCCGATGTTAAAGACTCCAAAAGGACCCTTACCACCGGCAACCATATAGATGAGAAATGCCAAAGGCAACAGGTGTTGAATGAATGTCATGAACTCCAAGTGCCACACAATTTCAGAAGAATAGGTAACAGGTACAAAATCATGATGGTCAACGCCCAGTGCTATTTGAGCTCTCTCTAATTTCTCCTCAAAAGCAAAGACATTCCCAATATTGAAATAATATTTATATTGCCCACCATATCCCTTCGCAGGAAGGGTTTCTTCTTCACCATCTGTTTCTGTTTGATTACGAGGAGAGTTCATTTCTGTTTGATTACGAGGAGAGTTCGTTTCTGTTTGATTATGAGGAGAGTTCGTTTCTGTTTGATTACGAGGAGAGTTCGTTTCTGTTTGATTACGAGGAGACTTCAAAACATATATCTGGGCAACATTTTTGTCGGAGACAACAATATGATCTACCAATCCTGGTTCCAAAAGCTTATTCATAAACTCCTGAAAGCTAATCTGCTGCTGCTGCTTCCCAGTATCAAAATATAAGATAGAAAGAGTTATCCCCATCATCAGTATCGTCACCATCACCATCGACAATGGGGTGCGAAATTCTTGAATTTGTTTCATCAATGCTTCTTGAAAGCTTCCTTCCTTCATCTTCTGTGTTCGACTTTGTTTCTTCTTTCGATTCGTTTTTTTCTTATCGTTTCCCATTCTGTTTCCACAAACGTAATTTTTTGAACAGTGATGCAAGATTGATTGGGAACACTTTCTGCAGTTTCAAGAGCAATGGAGGGGAACTGTGGAAGGAAGGAAGGGAGATCAGCAGTGGCGGATCTTGCCAAAATATTAACTACAATATTATAATTGATATTCATGAATGTCATATACAATTTCATCAAAAAAATATCACCGCAACAACTCCAACACAAAACTGAAGCTCCAAACATACTAGCTACCAACTAGATAGCCCTGTCCTAGCCTTAGAGAATTGAAACCAGCCTACTAAAATGCTTGCCACTTGCAGAATAGAAAAAATCTTTTACATGAGTTTAAGTCCAACTTTAATAACATTATGCTAGTCATATTATTAAAACATTAGAAAGTCATAAACTATAACTAACCTCATTCCAATTAAGCCACTAGAACAAAATTCATCATCATTAGACTAATTAGCCAAGTTAACCAAGTCATAAACAATTCATAACAACAGAATTTCTATCCATCAAAACATAATTCATCATCATAATCATGAGATAGTCCAATAAACAGAATTCAAAATAAAAACTAATAAAAATCACATTAAGATCAGGACCTCAAAAAAAAATCTAATTAAAAGAATTTAGAAAAACAATTAGAGGTATATACAAAGAATTTAGGAAAACAAGCCTCAATTGAAAATCTCCAATCAAATGAAAATGATAAAAATCATAAAATTGAATCAAACAACGAATCAATGGTTCAAGTTTCCCCCAATTTTTGATTTCTAGGGTTCAAGTAACATAGAATAATTTCTTACCGACATTGAATTCAATCAAATGATAAAATTTGAAAGAAAACAAACCTGAATTTATGAAGTGAAGGGAATCAAGGAGGGAACTGAAGTGAAGAAGCTCACATTAGTTTCAATTGATATGTAAAAAGATTCTGTTGTCGCGACTGAGAGAGGAGAGTCGCTCACGCGTCGCCGCACCGGGAGACTGTGCGATGTCTTGGTCGCCGTCGCCGGAGACTGAGATTAGAGAGGAGTCAAGGTGCCGCGTGAACTGAAACTGTGCGAAGGAGAAAATGGGGAAGGAGTGTAATATTTTTTTTTATAAAGGACATTTTGGTAATTTGCTCTATACAAAAAAAAAGGTAATATTCTTGGTCTCTCAATGTGTAATGAGTGACACAATAGTCTTTCAATGTGGATTTCGTTTAATATACTTGTTTATTGTCATATCAGTCTTTATAGATATTTACTTAATGTCATATTAATGATTAGTCTCTATATGACTAATGGAGTGCAAACGAGGGACTCATTTTTTAAAATTTGATATATTGAGTGACTATTGTGACTACTCGTTATACATTCAAGGACAAAAATGATTATTACCTCCAAGAAATAAAACCATTGCCTACCTTATGCCACAACGGGGGCTCGTTTACAACTTCAGTAACTAATTTGAGACATCTCGAAATTATTCATATACTCCGAATTATATTTAACCGTCGTTTGCTCCCAACGACAACTGTCGTTCGTTAATTGTCCAACGACACACAATTATCAGGGGCGCGCTCTACCACCAAGCTAATAGCCCGTTGTGTGGGCATCCCGTAGGGGACCACAATGTCAAAAGCGAGAGAAACCTCGTCTCTCTCTTTCCCTTTTTGTAGGGGTGACATGAGAAAAAAAAAGGAGCTCCTATCAACTTGCTCCGATCGTTGTGCTTCGCTCTTATACTAGAACATCAACAACAACTCCCACTTATTCAAAGTCAAGCAACTTATCAAACATAAAAAGTAAGTGTTTGCTTTTTTTTTTTTTTAAGAAGTAAGTGTTCATAATCCCTTGACATTCACATCGTTAGTTTTATATTACATGTTTTGACTCTGAATATAGTTTAGACTAACTTTAGGTGCAATGTGGTGATTTAAAAATTGAAATAACACAATGAGTTGAAAATGTATATTTTGCACTCCAAGTATTTGATGAAATGTCTCACTCTACATAGACGCTTGCTTGGCATGGAGACCATGGCTGGCAGCGCACGTAGAGACAGAGCGGAGTTGAACCCTCCTCTTAAATAAGGACTTGGGCATAAGAACGTCGATGGGGAAGGAGCAGGTTGTTGACCCTATGCAGGAGCAGTATTATGAGCCTTATGAGCAGCACTATGAGCCTGAGGAGTAGTATAAGGAGGTTCAGGCCGATGATGAGCAAGCAACATGATTCATCGGTACCCCCACCGACATTTGTTGCCTTTGTTGGGGTCCTTCTGATTTATCTCTACTTCCCTCATTCATAGATCATGTTGACCAGAAGATCTAGACGGACGTTGATGTAAGTGTGATTATATTAGTTTATAATTATAATGTTTTTAACTTTCAGGTGTTTATTATAGTTTATATTAATTTAACTTTAGTTTTTGTTTTTGTATTTTAGAGTCACGAACGTGTACTCTGATGCATCAGACATGTGAAGGAGATAGAGCACTTACACACTCATCTGACCATCTGAATTGGTTATGGAATCAAGTTATGGCTTCCGATCTTGTCCCACTATTTACGACATTGTTCCACAATATGGGTCATGTCATGTGTTCAACTTTGTCTGAGAGGTGGCATCAAGAGACTAACAGATGAAGCATATTTTATTTATTTGTATGATAAAGGGTGTCATGTCCCATATATATTTGATGAGATCCATATGAATTTTAACGAATATAAAATTTGTTGAAAAATGTGTGATAAAGAGTAATATGTTGCTATTAATAATATTCATAAGCCAAGAGTGTAATCAAACTTTTGTGAAAATAGAAAACCTCACAAGTTTGTCACAATGTTGCATGGTATCCATATCCTTTCAATATAAGTAGATGGCAACACAACTTTTGTAGAAATGCTCTTGCACAAATGTATCGAAGATACTGATGTTAGATGATCCAATTAAGTGTTCAATTAATCAATCTTACAACTTAACAGAGAAAGGTGATATATCTAACATTGAACATTTATTTCGGTAAAGCAAATATTCTGTCACAATTGAAAATGAACAAAAACTTGAACATGTCACGGTTGTATTGAAAATATTAAAGACAATCTTTATTCAATCCTTATTTATGAAGACAACAACTACTAGGATTTTGTGCTCTTCTAGACATAATTTCAATCAAGTGCTGATCTTAATGAGCGAGTGAAATTTTCAAGTTCTTTCAATCCCTCTTGAGGAGTTTTGGCCTCACCAAGCAACTTCACCATAGCACTCCCAACAATTACACCATCAGCTCCCCATCCAGCTACCTGTAACAAATTATTTGATTAACTAGTTATTTAACCAAATGTCGTTGCTGCGTAGCTCAAGTGATTGAACTATAAAACTCAAAGTGGCTTGAAAATAATGCCTAAAGTTCAAACTTTGACGCTAACTATATACTAACGAATAATATATGACTATTAAAGAAATTATTACCTGTTTCACCTGCTCGGCTGTTGATATCCCGAAGCCAACTGCTACTGGCTTAGTTGTTGCCTTAATTTTAAAAAAGGATCAATAAAGAGTGTAAATATTAAGATTCACTGACTAAATTTGAGCTGGATTTGGGTTTATTGCAATCTACCATCATAAGATTAGAGTCGTTGGATGAAGATCGGATGAGTATTTTTTTGAATTTAAACATAAATTTAGAATTCGAGTCGTTTAATCTATATCTATAACGACTTTCAATCTCATGATTGTGTGTCATATTTTTGCAGCATTGAATCCAAATCTTGTTTAAGAAGACAAACCTCTTTGATTTCACGTAGAAGTGCCTGGACTTTATCACTAACAGATGCTCGAGTTCCAGTGACCCCCAAAGAGCTTACCTGTACATCAATTAAACAAACATGGTAAATGCAACTTAATTTTGGTGACATGTTATCACTATCACATAAACTATATAACATGTTTGAAAAAAAAACTCTTGTTCTCGTTTCAAGTTCAAAAATTAAAAGTATATGTTTGAAGACTTAAACAAAACATGCAGAAAAATAACCAAAGTTAGCATAATTGGCACAAGCTCTTACAAGATAGACAAATCCTTCTGCACCATCAACAATGGCTTTCATTCGGTTTGTCGGAGTGGTGGGTGTTGTGAGGAGTACCTTCATGACATCAAAGAAGCAAATGCACCAAATCGTCATAATCAAGTATCAACAATATAATGAAGTATATATCCATTTGAAATCCATAAATTAACAAAAAATTAGCTTGGCAAACCAGTTCAATTCCATTTTTCTTAGCTTCGGTCCTTAAAAATTCCGACTCCTCCAGAGGAACATCAGGGACTACAAGCCCTGCATACATATCAGAGACAAAATAATATCATCACCAGTAATGAAGTACATCGCACTACTAGAAATTCGGTATATATAGACACATTTAGTGACTAGTATATATATTTTGGTCTCTGTAGCATCCCATTAAACGACTTATTTTTCAAACCGGTCTCTAAATTAATCGATAAACATACTACTTTTATGAAAATTGACTAAACCACTAGTCGTTATTGTCAATGACCGATTTGTGAAACCATTACTTAAGTTGAGTCTCACCATGAACACCAGTGTCTCTTATAATGGACATAAATCTCTCAGTACCACGCTTCAGTATTGGATTGTAATAAGTAAACAATGCAACTGGAGTAGATAATTCTGGAACAACCTGAAAAATCAATCATTCAGAATGTCACAAAAAATAGTTTTAACTAGATAACAATGCACACAAAAATGAATAGTGTGACACAGATGAATACTCAATAAATGGAAAATAGTTTCATAAAATCCTACCTCCTTCAACATATAAATAATTGAATCAAAATCTGTCCCCCTTGCTAAAGATCTTGTAGAAGCAGCCTGAAAAGAAAGACACATCAGTTTGAGAATCATTAAAGACAGTGATAAATTATAATAACATCAGCAGTATAGAAAAGAAGAAAGAATGGAATTAAGAAACCTGGATAACAGGACCATCTGCCAAAGGATCCGAGTACGGAACACCAAGCTCAATAACGTCAGATCCACATGAATCAAGAACTTTCAGTGCTTCTGCTGTGGTTGAAAGATCAGGATCACCAGCTGTGATGTACGGGATCAATGCCACCTTCACACAAATATGATTATTAGAAAATAATAATTTCAACTCATCAGTAGTATTTGAATTCATAATTTCATTCATATCTATGCAAATAAATTAAGTTGGCATGGTACAAAGTATGTATAAACATAGTTACTAATATATTATATCCTGACAATATTGTTAATCCATGATGTACATACACTTCATATCGAAGGTCTGTTCAGTGTCCAATATTGACGCCATATTACAATTAATCAATTTCATTTTCTTAAATATTATTACCAATGTAAGTGTTGGTGTTGTGTATGGTGTTTGTGCTACATAAATACTAATCCACTATAACTAGGCAAAGAAAAGTTATTGATTTGTAGAAGCATAGAAAATAGAATAATTAAAACAATATGTATAGTACAACTATTCAAGTTATTCAAGTTGAAGAGAAAACATGACATGCATTGCATGGAACCAGAAAATAAAAATATAATAAATAAGTACACTCACTTTTCCTTGTTTCTTCAGATTGTTGAATGTTTCTGAGATGCTAATCGCTTCAATACTCCTGGTAGCACTAGCAGACACCGAAGTGTATCTTTTAATTGAGATTATTGTAGCTTTCTTGGAGGAAACCCCGACCTGAAAACCGGTTTCAGGTTTCTTCAATTGCAAGAAGCAATGTGATTTCAATGCAATGGCCATGAGAACAATTTGTCTTCAATATTCTACAGAAGAATTGCACAAATCACCACACAAAAATATTAGATTAGAATGAGAAAAATCAAATTATATAAAGGATATATTAATTAGTTACAATGTATTTAAATTGAAAAATGTTAAGTATGGTTAAATACAATGTAAATCAGATGTGAATGCGTTTTGTAACGTTGAAGAATGAATCTCATCTTTTTATTTTCTTCATTTTCTTTCCTTTTATTATATTCCACCTTAAATGAATTTTGCTAAAAATGGGACAAAGTCTAGGTACAATGTAGGTCTTGTAAAGATGGTTAAAGTTCAATTGTTTTTCCTCCTCATAAATTTAGTTTTGTGGATTATTTTTGAAGAAAATATAAATTGGTATAGTTATGGTATTTATTTTATGGGGGCTGCTGACTTACATCCACCGAAAAACACTAAGATGCAAGTTAGCAAGCTACACCCACCTAAAATTATTAAGGTGCAAGTTAGCAATCTACACTCACTTGATTATTTACACTCATTTTTATAAGTATTATTAAAATGCAAGTTAACAACTTTCACTAATTAATTTACACCCATTTTCATTATTCCAAATATTGTTTCTTTAAAAGTTTGTCTTTATTACATGTTTTGTACCTTAACCATGTCATTGTCTTTTTTGTTTCTTTTTCTAAGGATCTTTTTTAAGCTAGTTACAAAATTGCACTTCTATTTAAAATTAATTAGAATATAAACAAAAGGGTGTTTTAGTAAATTATAAGTGTATGCAGCTTTCTAACTTGTATCTTAGTGTTTTTAGGTGGGTGTAAGTTAGCAGCCTTATTTTATTTAGTAAAAAATCATTTAAATAAAGATATTTATTTATATATTTTAATTTAATTTCTTAAGAAGGGATATTTTATTTTAATATTTGTGTAGTCAAAATATACATTAAGTCATATCTTTTTTTGCTGAGAAATTTAATCATATATTAAAAAAATGGTTCCGGATAAAAGAAGGTTGTATGTATCAGTATTTTTTTTGTTATTTCCTCAGAAAAAAGATGGATCAGTGATTTTTTTTAAAGGGAGTTAATTTTTTGGTTTTAATTTTTAAAAGTATTATCGGTTAATCATGTTTTTGTGAAGAAATTTTTTCTTAAGGTTAGAAGGGCAATAGCTCCTGTTTTTGAATATATTTTTTTTTAGGTGAATGATTGTTAAATTAACATCACCACCGATTTAAAGGTAAGTTGAAGAATTGTCGTAAGCGTGCCTTACAAATCCGTATTTTTTTGTTTGTTTGCACAATCCTCCTTGCTGAGTGAGATGGCCGCAAGGCGGATCCACAAGGGAAAATTTGGTTTTTTGACTGTATGATTCAGCCTTGCGCGTGCTATAAACAATCTTGGAGACGAACATATATTTATGTTAAACATCGAGTTTTTGGCACAATTTACAAGATAGAGTGTATGAGAGGCTTTGGAGGCTATACTGTTGATAAAAGAGGGAATTCTTAGGAAGTTAAAGGCTAAGAATTGAGTGCTTTTGTGGTAGAATCTTGGATCGTGAAACATTGTAAACACTTTCGTGAGTGAAAATCTTCAAATCTCTTGTTCAAAGGAAGAGACTGAGAATATTGTAGAAATTAAGGTTTATTGTTGAAGGTTGATTCTTGTATCTCTTTGAAAGAATCTTATTGATAAATGATTAGAGAGTTACTCTATCCCCGAGAATTGATAAAGGAGTAGAGAGCTAATCTCTCCCCGAGATGTAGGTCAATTTAGGTCAAACCAGGTAAACAAATTCTCGATGTTTTCTCTTATTCTTTTATCTTTATTTCTTTATTCGATTGTTGTTAGTTTCATTATTTGGATCATTTTAGTTTGTAGTTATCATTGATATTTGATCAACACATTATTTTCTTGATGTGATTTATTCAAATTCACAACAACAAAAGATAATTCCAAAATCGTGTAACTAACAATAAAATTCCTTACGTAAAAAGAAAAAAAAACTTCAAAATCCCTAAACATGTGTCATGTCAAATTCACAAAAACTTGAAATAAAAAAGAATGATATAACTAGCTTTGTGCAATTAAAACCAAAATTATAAATAAAATAAAAGTGTATATGAAGAAACAACACTTTTCCCATGTTGTGTATATATTTTAATTGAACATAAATAGATCTAGTTACAAAATGATCTTAATTTTATATATATCATATGTACAATCAAAATAGCATTGGCATGATCATTTCTTATATTTCCTTTTTCTTTCTCTCAAATATCTAAAATTTAGAAGCTTCTAGAAAGGCTTGAATTAAGAAATCAGGCCTCAAAAACTTTATGCATTCCAGATTTTGTGCTTTTGTTAATTTGTTGAGGTCATAAACATGCCAACCCTTTTGCTTCTGATCCTTTCACTATCTTCAGCCTCTTGCATGAGGATATAAACATGCTGCAATTAATAAAAACACACAATTATTAATTAATTTACTCCATGAAACCGAAAATATAATCAAAATCAAAATAAGTTAATTAAATTTAAGAACTTACTTCCATGGGACATCTCCAACTAGCATCCAATCACCATCCTTGTCTTCATAAGTAGGAGCATGTTCAGATCCATTGTATCCTTCTCTTTCTGAATATTCACCAAATGTACACTTAAACATATTTTCCAAAACCTTAAGAAGTTCTGAGTAACTCTTGTAAACTTTGAGATCTATTTTCCTCAAGTAAGGTGCACCAGCCATGCTCACTTTCACATACATTCCACTTCCATCTTCCACTTTATTTTGTTGTAAACTATTCTTCCTAAAAGATCTAATTGGTGGCCACCCAACAACTTGTACCCTGCAAATATTCATCAATTTAATTCATTAATAATATAATCCCAAAAATCAACAAAAGTTTATGTATTTAATATCCATTATTCATATGTTGATTATGTATGACTTACTTTGTAGGTTGGACAGTGTCTTGGTCATGATCACTTGTGGTTGTGGAATTAGAATCACCACTGCTCTTAGAAATGGACTCTTCTTCAACACTTGTTTCAGGTGAAAAAGATCTCTTGTTGCTTCTAACAATAGAACCACCATTGCATGATTGTTCATCATCACTTCCAGGCAATCCCAATCTTAATTCTGTGTCCTTGTGATTAATAATCAACTCTGTTTCAATATAGCTTCCCATTTCTTGATAATAATTAATTGTGCTACCTTAATGTCTATATAAATAAATTCACCTTCAAATCCAAATCCAAACTCTATTGATAAATTCTGAAATATCTGATTAATTCTTTGGAAATGTGAGAGAGAATTGATGATTGATGAAATGGAATGAGATGAGAAGAAGCTAGGTATCTCATCAATTTTATAGTAGCACATTAAATAAATGTAACTAACTTATTCTCATGTGGAGGATAATAAACCGACCATAATGTGTCACACGCGCTTAGTCAGCGACCAATAAGCTACTGACACGGCATTGTTTAAGGGTGTGGGACCTACTCCACACGGTGGAAAGAGTGATTGACATAGCGACAGGTGTGAGTGTATGTGACATGAAAGACAAGGAATAGCATGTTGTTTAAGGTAGAGGGGACAACCAAGGAACATGTAGAGTTAATAATGGATGGTGAATACATTGAACCACCACTACAGTACTAACTGACGGTTCAGATTGGTGTTGGGAGGTTTTAGTAATGAATCTAGGAGCGTTTTTTTGGTATTGGAAACAATGACATGTGATTGGGGGTGAGGGTCCTACGTGGATGTCCATATTGGATGAGCATTACCATGTGGATGTTGGCCTGTGGGTATATGACATGTGAGATTTGCATGTGTCTTGTTATTCCGGGTCAGACGTAGCGAGTCGCTGACTATACGCATTCATGCAATTTTGACTATAAGATTGAGATTAGACGGTCTAAAAATTAAACTTTTTTTTAATTTTTTTTTCAAGGGTTCTAAAATTTAAAATTATTGAGCTTGATATATCCCAATCAGATGGTGTTTGAGTACGTGACTTCGTGAGTTAATGATTGCAGGGATTACCATTTCCTTGCTCAACACCTAGCGATATGTTTTTTTTCTTTCGGAAAGAACTCTTTCTATATGTTTTCTACCATTTAAAAATTTCACAAAAGTATATGTTGTTTAGATTACACTGTAATATTATAGACTATTGTATGTCTATTATGAAGATTATATACTCATTTGATACATGTTTTGGTATGCTATCCAAATCGAATAAATCACTTTGTTTATTAATTTATTTGATCATACAATTGCTTTGATCTGAATAAGCAAACATATATCATTCTGATTTGTATATTCAGATTTGGATGATATGGTCTAATTGTTGACTTCAATTAGGAACCGCGATAATACATATGCTCAGCTCAAATCTTCAAAGATGTTTCAGATATTGAATAGAAGATAATGAAACAAGGATCTCAAAATACATGTTCTTGCAGATGCCTTACCGTGTAATGAAAATTCACTTTTAACGAAATGCCATGAGATCTATTTGGTATCATCATATAATTAAATACTAGTATTATACCAAAAATAAATAAATACTATACTATGTATACCAATAAGGTATCTAGAAAGTTAACAACATAACTCTAAAAAAAAAAGAACACGAGTTTCATAATAGTCATGGATTAAGTAGGTAGTCCAATCTTAGTAATAAAAATTAGATGTTGATTCAAAGATTAATCTCATAGCATACACGAAGGACTTAATTAAGTCTTAAGAATACCTTAGGACGCCAAGGAGTATATGGTTTTGAGGTCGAAATCTACCTCTGCAATAAAGACACATGTAGTTTCTTGAAGAGAAAAAAGAATAAAAAAATATTGTAAGGACCATAGAATACAATAGTAATAAATAAATAAATTAAAGGAAGTTAATATATTTTCATTTGATTATTGTTGCAAGGGTTAGATTGTAAGCAGTATTTTTTGTAGTTATTTTTATTTTTGTAAATGATCTGCTAAGTAAGTTCGTTGGGTTTAGATTATTTATCTATTTTACTTAGTAGCTCTTGTATTATTTTACTTAGTAGCTATGTGTAAACAAATTATGAAAACTCTTCATCAAATTATCGACTTTAATACTAATGTTGGATCATGATGAGGGGAGTCTGATGGATCATCTACATTAGACCAAAAGCAACAACACTAGTGATTTGGATATTATATCTTTATTCAAAATCTTAAAACATTATATTTATGAATCATTTCATTTATATATTGCTCAACACTCACTTTTCCATTCAATGTGTATGTAAGACATCTAACTCACCTCACACTTGCCACAACAAGTATCTCCTTGCTACTCAAAATCAAAATCATGCAAACAAAAACAGCCTACAACAACATATTTGGGAATATTCATTGATTGGGCTATATACCAAATTCATATAAATGCACGAAAAGTTTTCATAAAAAGCCAGTGAGGGCTGGCAAGCTCAATGATGTCTAATTAGTCCCTACAGCAACGTGCACATGGAGGGTATTCTAGTTCAATTCCCTCTTCTCCATGTTAGTTTGTTTTTTGCTGTACACTTCACCATGTTAACTCAACCAAATTTAGAAATTTCTGTTTTGTTTCACAATATTATTTAACTGATTAACATCACAGAATTTATCCAAATAAAAAATAATATCACAAAGAAAAATATACAAGTGCTTAAAAAATAGAGAAACTATCGTTAAATAGAAGAAAAATTAAATTGAATATACTAGTGGCAGCTTATGGAAGCACAGTAGCATACCCGTTACATTATTATATACTGATAGTGAAGTAATGTGGGACTAGAGTCACACGTGAGTTGTGAGGGAATTGTTATTGGAGCCTTTTAGGTGTTAATGGAGGTGGGGAATGAAGGCCCAATTTCAATTTTGTTGGGTAAAAGAATAGTTAGACCCCACTCTCACCCTCTCACTGTTCCATTGTTCCCGCTTGATGTCAAAGTATTCCATGTGATTGTCGATTGTTTAGGCCATACATTTGCCATAAGATTCTATCAATGCGCCTTTTTTTGAGATATAATGGCATGATCAGGCAGAACAGCTAGTGTGAAAGCAGTAGCACAGACAATTCTGCAATGATGTAACTCAATTCCAGCTTTTATGTATTGGAGCTAAACTACTGTTGATGCTCATACGTACATAGGTTCGTTTTTATACTCAATGAGATACGAACATGTGTTTATAAATGAGATAACAATTAATCAAGTAATTGAACTTGAGTGATTAATGAGTTCAACTTATCTTTTCGGAGAATATAAGCTTAATTATTGGATGAAACAATTCTTGACTTACACAACAACAACAAAGTGGTACAACACTCATACAATTTTGTAAGTATTGAATTAGGTCAAACTCAAATCCCCACATAAAATAAAGATAAAGTTTGAAATGAAGTTATAAAGATTGCCACATTTCCTCTTCAGTTGATGGAGCTACAAGTAAGATGGTTACTTCAAGCCTCAAAATAAGTTTTTTTTTTATATAACTAATAATATTAATTTTAATTTTTTTCTACCCATTTTCCCTCAAAGTATAAAGTTTCACTCCTGATTTTGCTAATAACTAATCAAGTAAAAAAGTCAATTGATAACAACGTGAATTCATTTAATATTTATTTTAGTTTTATTTAATGTTATAAAATTTTATTAACCTTTTTTTAACGAGCAGATACAAGCAGCAAGGTACATCATAAAAAGGTAGGGGTTAAGATGAGATAAGGAAGCTCTAACTATGTTATTATGAGATACTCTATTTGTTTGTCTCCCGACATAAAATACAAAATAATTACTTTGGGATGCTAATAAGGTCTTACAAACAGGGGCGGATCTAGACTTTAGGTATATGTGGAGTTAAAATTTCAAAGAAACAATAACGCAAACTATATTAAAAATAAGAAATAATATTATTTGATACAATACATTACAATGAAAATCGTCTAATATCCATTTGTCGAAAAATGAGCTAAAATGAGATCATCGTCTTCTATTCATCTGTTGAAAATGAGTTAAAATGATATCATTGTTAATTGTTAAAAGAACATCTATTTCTATATATAAGTTATAAGACAGATATTTAGCCACTGATCACCCATTTTGTTACATAAGTTACTCTTCACAACTTTTATTTCTGAAAAAACACGTTCAATACTTGCAGTTGCTACCGGCAAGAGTAAAGCCAACTTTAAAAGTTTATGAACCATATAAAATGTGTTGCACTTGTTTGTTTTCGCAAGTTGAATGCGTAACGCCACTTTCGGCACATCTATAAAATCATTTGGTTAAAACTCAATCATCATCAATAACTTGTTCACATCAAATGCAGCAAATGACTTTGCGGGACTTAAGCATGAAACACACTATAAAAGTTCAGTACTCTGGTGTTGCGTTTTATCTATTATAAAAAATAAAATAAAAGGAAAAAGCATGTGGAGCTATAGCTCCACATTGCCCCAACATGGATCCGCCCCTGCTTACAACTAGAGATTATATCTCCAAACTCATTAACATGAGTAGAGGTGGAAATAAATGGAGAGGATCTTGACCCGAAAATAATAGTAGCATCGGTAACTAGCTTACCATCAAACTCAAATATGACTGACTCAACCTTGATTGTCAGCGAAGGTTAAAGTTTCATAAAAGGTTTAGAACCTCAGCTTCGGAAGGGGAATAAGTATATAAAGAATACTTACCCATCTTTAAATGTTTCATTTTAAAGTCTGTGTTAGATCTCTTTACTTACCCCTTCCTACCGGGGCTTATTCTTTTACCAACCTTGAACACATTTCATTTTTTTTCACAAGCAAAATTTTATTCAAGAGAAGCTAGAGCACAAGAAGTGTCAGCCATCATATTTTCATTTGAAGGAGCTTGAAATTTAGAACCTCAACGTACATAACTCCTAAACCTGATTAATCTGTAACAACTACGATATCTTCTTATTACTATTTTTTTTAATATGGCTTAAAGTATTGACGTTCTTGTTGGACGATGCCTTTGACTCCCTGCTTACATGTGTTTGTGGAGTTAAAGTCAGATTTGGTCCCCACCTAATTTCATAGTCTGCGTTGAAAAGTCTTGATCAAAGACATGCTTGTTAATCGTTTTTCAACTCTGTTTTCAAAGCATTATCTTTGTATTTGGTTATAAAACTAATGGTGAATGTGTTCAAAGTACTAAGATTACTCGCTCATTCATTTGATAATTAATCAAGGAGACCAAACTATGACATAAAACCTAATTTTATTCATGAAACAGAACAGGTGACAACATGCTGGATCAATATTTTTGTATATATTGCCAAATTTTTAATTTATGCATGTGAAATCAAATAATGGATCTAGCTAGCTAGCTAGTGTATTATAACGTAACTTAATCAAATTCATTCGGTAGCTAGCCAAACCAGAGACATGTGCAGCAGAACTGACACAAACTGATCAATGTAATAAAACATTAGCTAAATTCAAGACCACAGAATTTAATCTCAGATTCTATGTACCAAGGGTATTTAAATTTCGAGATGGTTTAATCAATTGATGAAGCTTTTAGGGCTGTGTGTGTGCATGCACTTTTGGTATAAGCGTGGAATTCTCGAATTTGCAATTTGTCAAGGAGCCCTAGAAAGCACAATATATGGATCTGATCACGCAAGATCCAAGAAAATGAACAAATTTTTACGCATTGAAAAAAGAGGATTACTTACTTAAATTATAAGTGGCACAACCAAATGCTAATAATTTCTAAAATCAGTATTTTTATTTTTTTTAGAAGCTTAAAATCAGTAACTTGTTGACAAGTAAAATCAAACATATGCACCAACTAAAATGTCATAGGAAGTTTTGCCGAAACAACATATCAAGATGAAGCATTTGATCGATAATGTTGCTAAAATTTTGAGTTAGGTCCAATCCTGTAAAATTTAGATTTGGGATTAAAAAAAGCGTTGTTAAAACTTAGTGAAAAGTGGATGTGAGACACTGAGAGTTATGTATGAGTGGGGGGTTCCCTCTAGCGGCGCACATGGAATAGGGTTTGACACTAAAAAAGGCTATACATAAACCCAACAAACCCACATCAGCACATGGCGTCTTGTGTGGGGCCTCATACTTCTATCAAATGAATCTTACCACATGCATGTTGGCCCCCACTGTACCTACTCAACTTTCTACCTATTACCAATTTGAGGGGTTGGAGAAAAGGAAAAAGTGAAAAGAAATCAGCTCGCACACCATTTTTGGTATTAACTAACTAATTGCTTGCTAATGTACCTTTATTTCCTTATCTTGATCGAAGTTCACATGTTTGACCAAATAGCTGCTATTATATTCTTATTATTTAGAGATTCATATTCTGGAAAATATGATGTAGATGTACCTTTATAGCTAGGGAGTTAGTTTGTTATGCTAACCAATGATATTGGTGAGTTTTTGAAGTATTCATTACTAAATAGATATATAATTTTATTTGGGACTTTGCCTCTTTTCCTGTATGCGAGTAATGTGGGACTTCTATTTAAATTAAATATGTTGCATATTACATGGAGTTATCTTCAACACCGTGATTTCACAACATAATAATGCAACAAACCACAATATAATATACGGAGTAATCACATTAGGTTGTATATACCTTATAATCTTTGAAAATCCAATTATGCACTTGTATTGTTTTACACAATAGGTTAACAGATTTTTTACAAAATGAATTTCTCAGAGATTGTGTCTCTCAACTTGCATAAATAAGGATCACACTCATCCCACAAGTTAAAGGTCATTCCCCCAAACACAAGATTTCAATGTCTCAATATTCTAAAGCTAGCTCTAATTCCAACTGTGAATAAATTAGATTGTCCCTAACACAATCTTGGATACAATCTTCAGTTCCTATTTTTTTTTTCCTAATTGATTTACCTAAGATATTAAAAGAGAGGACATTTGAGGCAAATTATATTAGTGGACACGCTATCACACAGTAAAGTGTGTCTGTCAAAAATAATTGCACATCTATATACTTTATCAATGATAATATATGGACACTCATTAATTCTAAATATTTATTCAACACTTCATTTTTTCTCTATGTCTCTTCTTATAACCAACCAAACGCATCTACACATTACTCTCTCTATTTCTTTTTCTCTCAAGATGTATAATGGAAGTATGAGTGTACAAAAAACATTTTCCATGTACTTTTTTCCCTACAATTTCTATTGTGAAAACCACCTTTCGTGTCCCTTTCCCACATATAAAATATAGATATAATGCAAATGGCTCTTGCAAATATCATAGTTTAAGTTCCTCTAAGTTTTATTTTTAGCGATTGTAAATATATATATTTTTCTTTTTGGTCCTTATTGTTTTGTTTTAACCTTTCTGAAGTACTATGTCTAAAAATAATCCGGCTGGTGATTGTATGAAGTTGTGTTGGTACTTGATGAATTCTAAAACTCATTGGTCCTCAATTTTGAGAAGCAAATTTTTTCTACTAACAAGCCAGGAGCTTCTTACATATGACCGGACATTAAAAAAGTTTTCTTGACAATTAGTCAATCTAGTATTTGGAAGGTTGGTGATGGTAAACATGCATATATCCTTTTTAGAGTGATAATTATGTTAGTAAATGGTGAATGGATTATTCGTCATATTGTTCAACAAAAAACTCCCTTTAACTTTCTTCTAAAATTACGAGCTTAACCACCACATCTGGAAGGATTCAAACTCAATTCTCATGAGTTTCAAAGATTCTTATATGAACAAGTCTTCTGATACTCAACCTCTTCCTTAAGTATAGCTGATTTGATCTCCTGTTGTGCAACCTACTAAAACTTTGGGGTTGTGAATAATTTTTCATAATATCATTGTAACATATGGAAATTTAAGAAGAGGTTTTGTTTTGGTATCATTTTGTAGTTTATATAATCACATGTCTATGGAACTATTCATCAAGTCATCACCTCTTCTCTGAGTGCATTGGCTTTCCTCAACCATTGATTGCATTTTGGAACCTTTATTCTCCTTCTACTTTGTTGTCTATCTTGGATAGAAATTGGAGCTCCCAAGTCAAAAATCTTATCATTTCAGCTATTGCTAATATAGTTTGACTTATAAGTTATTTGGGGATGTAGGAAAATTGAAATTTAATAAACAAATGCTTAATCATGTTAACTCCAAAATTTACTTTCATGTCAACATTAAACTCCAAAGGTACACTGAAATCTTCTATACAAGACTTTGAAATTATATATATATATTTTAAAGTGGCTTGTCATCCTCTTTAAAATTGTCAATGAAATCTTTGGATGTCCATCAAACATTTAAAAAAAATGTTAATAAATGTCTTACGACATTTGTTAAGAAATCATTTATAGTAATTATATTTTAAAAGATATGTAGTCAATTTTCTAAAAAACTAAGGAAATATTGTTTTCAATAAAAAAAAGTTCTTTTTAGTTCATTAGCAAATGTCCTTCCTTACCTTTAGAAAAAGGAGAATGTTAACCAGTGTCTCATGAATAATAAATAGTTAAGCATCCAAAACAAACCGGTTTTAATGAAAAATTGTGTAATCATTATTTTATCAAAAATAACATTTTATATTTAGAAGACAAAATTTCTATTAATAAACAACCCTTGCGATTGAAATGATAAAACCCTAGGAGAGAGTGTGTAGGAAACAAAGTGATAAAAAGCAAGCCACATGGAGTGTCCACTTACACATCTTCCATTTAACAATCATAGTAAGATAACATCACTTTGTCGTCACCAAGCCCAACAAGTCCAGCTCACACATTCCTCCACGTGTAATAACAAACCTATAATTCCTACTAATAATTAAAAAACTTTATTAAAAAAGACAAAACGCACCATGCGTCCTTCTATTAATTCCCCTATGCTACACTATTATAGTTCCCCTTCCACCACTATTATTATTTCCACATAGCAAACAAATTATTCACTTTAATACTTAGAGAGAGAAAGAGTGATATATATAATTAAGAGAGTGAAAAACTTATCATGGAAGTTGTTAGCATGAAGAAGGAGAATATGGGATTTGAGGAAACTGAGTTGAGACTTGGAATTGGATTTCTTGGAAATAATGGATCAGCCATAGCTACTGAAGGAGTTGTAAGGAAGAGAGGATTTTCTGAGACTGAAACTGATGATGAGAAAACTACTATGGATTTGATGCTTAATCTTTCCTCTAAGGAAGCTACTGCTGAGGTAGATCCAAGTGATAAAACCACCAAGACTTTGCAAAAGGAGAAGACCCTTTTGCCTGCAGATCCTGCCAAGCCTCCTGCAAAGTAAGTAGTTTTTAATCAAATAGATTTTTTTTTTGAGGTGTTTTAATAAATATATATAGTTAATTAGCAATATATACTCTATATATCATTTACCAACCACTTATGTGGTAGAGTGACTTTACTAGCTCTGGTTACTTTGATAAGTAAAATAATTAAGTTTCCAAGATATATAGGAGGCAAACAAGATAAAAAATAAAGATGTGCAAACCAGTTCAGAACAAGTTATATTCAAATTAGGTCTCCACAAAGTTAAGAACACAAACTAGTTCACTACTGTATCATATTCAAATTCAAATTTGGTATGTGCAAGTTATATTCTCTTAACATATTCACCACCGTTTTTTTATTTAAGAAAGATGGTATTTTTTTCTCAAGTTTCTTAACTTTCATACTAAAGCTTGTAAATATAGCTTATAACATATGTACAAATTAATGGTGCTAAGCATGTATATCTATGTACGTGTGAGAAAAAGAGGCATATAGATCAGAAGATGGACTCGTGAGATTATGAAGAAAAAAAAAAGTTTTTGTCTAAAAAAAGAATTAAAATAATTTAATTCTTCTGAAATATGGTACGATTCTTGATTACATTGTGCAACATAAAAATGGAATGAGCATCTTTTCATGCTATAAATTTGTCCCACATGCCTAGTCAGTTATAGAGGCGAGAACAATTACCATTAAATTGCTTCGAGTTTGTGGTTATACTGATACATTATGTACTATGATGCAGTACATCATAGGAAAGTTTCTATTTAATTTCCTCATCAGTCATAGCATATCTTCTGCAGATTCGTAACAGATAACGTAGAATACTGGCTGAGTTTTTCTTTTAATATAAAAATACTGGTTGAGTTAACATTTTTTTTAAGGTTCCTATAAATATTGTCCCTTCCCTAAAAAAAAAAGTTCCTATGAATATTATAATGTTAACCAAACATTTTTTTTAAATACCTTAAAATAAAATTTACGAATGTTATTCATAAAAATAAATTTGAACAAACACGTATTTTATTTTGGATTAACGTTGTATATATGTGGCTTTACACCCCAAACAAATTATATATTGGAGTTATATAATTTCTCAAAAAAAAAAAGAAGGTTATATAAATAAACCATATGCTATGCACATGCGTATTGAGAACAATGTTATATGAATATGTAGTCTTAAAATAAATGAAATTAATTATGTATGTATATAGGGCTCAAGTGGTGGGTTGGCCACCTGTCCGGTCGTACCGGAAGAACATGCTAGCAATGCAAAAGAGTGAAAGTGAGAAGAACAGCAGCTCCAATTTCAATGCAATTACATTTGTGAAAGTTAGTATGGATGGAGCTCCTTACCTCCGTAAAGTTGACTTGAAAATGTACACAAGTTACTCACAGCTTTCTGATTCCTTAGGCAAAATGTTCAGCTCCTTCACCATTGGTACGTAATACATTCATTAATTATTAACCTCAATTTTACCTCATGTTGATATTGATCATTGATTAATGGTGTGTTTACGTAAGGCAACTGTGAATCTCAAGGAATGAAGGATTTCATGAATGAGAGTAAGTTGATGGATCTTTTGAACAATTCTGATTATGTCCCAACCTATGAAGACAAGGATGGTGACTGGATGCTTGTCGGTGACGTCCCATGGGAGTAAGTCAATCTTTCTACCTATTCTCATTGTCAATGATTCATTTTATTTTATTTTCTAATGGTAGTCAACGGTTGATTTTTTATTTTTATTTTAATGATTATAGTACATAATATATACACACACATCATTCCTTCAAAGAAAATATACACACATCATAAATTGTTAAATTATGTAGTAATTGATCATTTTTCGATCAATTATTATAGTTTCTTTTTTGATTCTTTTTTTTTTTTAGATTTTTATCTTATTTGATTCTTTAAAGGGCATATTTTTAAAATATCAAATTATAAAATTAATATATTTGCTAAAAATTACTACTCTATCTCGAAATATAGGTTTTATAAACTAAGGGTTGGGGCTCAAGTGGGTTAACGAGATCTCATTGGACGAATCGTTAGAAGAATTCGAGTTCGATTCTTCGTAGAAATAGTTCTTGATCACTTATCTTCCGACCAAACTCCAGATTACTATGACATTTTCACTTAATCGAAGGGTTAACAAAAGAAAATAATTATAGGTTTTATAGAATACTAAACCACTTGATTAAATTAGATTTGTTAGTAATTAATTTGTATTAATTTTTATTGTTTACTTGTTACAAAAAGAAACATGTAAATTAATTAAAGATATTTTGATAAATAATTAATTCAATTGAAAATTTGAAAAAATATCTTATAAATTTTAAAAGGGATAAAAAAAAATGGTGGGGACTTAATATGGACCTCAATACATTAAATTTGTTTTCATTTTTTTATCATAGAATTCATTTTTTATTTAATTGTAAGCAAAGATAGAGTTAGAAGGGGGACCATCAGAGACCATGATCCCACTATATATTTTTAATTTTTTTGTACTACTATGTTCTTATTATTTTTTCATCTCTATATTTATTTTTTGTGAACTATATATGATATTGTATAATGGGTTTTTTTACTCAATATATTGGATCTTAAATACTTAAGTTTTTAGGTTTAATTATATTAATCATTTACGGGAATCTTTAACATTGAAATAAAAAGTGAGGATTTGTCTACAATTTAGAGAAGAACCCACATCCTTAATTAAAATTATGAATCCTCAATTCAAATTTGCTTGAAAATTTCAACTCATTGACTACGTACTATTTTGGTTGCGCACCCTCAGACACTACCAAAGATTCACTGCTCACGATTTCATTAGAAAATATTCATCCTCCAACATTTGCATTTGCAATTTTTCATATTATCTTTTGTGTTATTAGTCATTCTATGGCAATCCACAATATCCTTTAAATTTTCTATAACTTTGGGTATATTTTATAATTTCTTAATTTTTTTTTCTATGTTGTGTGCATTTGAATATTTATCTTTTCTTTATTGAATTATATTTTCAATTTGGTCTCCTTAATTTTAATTTTTGATCTCGTCTCTTCTTGTAAGGGGCTGTTTTAAAATGTTTCGAGAGGTACGTAGGCAGACCCTTGTATATGTGGTGTATTAAATGATATATTTGGTAAAATTCTTTCAGTATTTGTCCATGTGCATGTTATGACACCTTATATATCACCTAATATTGTGCTAACTTTTTCGATATATATGTTTGCAGTTTAAAATAAAAGTTATATGTTTGGTGAAATCTTTCAGTATTTGTCCATGTGCATGAGTTATGACACCTTGCATTATGATAATATGCTAATGCATCAAAAAATGATAATATGCTAACCTCTTTCATTGTAACTTAAATATGATTAGTCGAATCCGTATTAAAACTTGCACATTAATTAATTAATTAATTAATTAATGATAATATGGTTAGGTCTTGTTATCGGAGTGGTCTTGTTATTATAAGTTTTTTTTTTACTACATTATTATAAGGGTTTATGTTATTTTTATTGAAGAAGATAATAAGGGTTTAAGTTTAACTAGTTATAAAGCACAGGCTTAGCACTCTAACATGGACTCTTCATGTCAACCAGGATGTTTGTTGAATCATGCAAACGTTTGCGTATCATGAAAGGAAAGGAGGCTATTGGTATAGGTTAGTATCAAGTCTTCAATTTTATTACAATTTGCATGAAGTGAATTTCATTAATTAGTCTTCATTTCATTTGTAATTAAACCTTCTATTTAGTCTAGTGTTTAAACACACATGATGAAATCTACTTTTAAATCTGAACTCTTTTCTGTAAAAAAATACTAATTTCTTTGAGTTTATCTATATATTTCAGCACCAAGAGCCATGGAAAAATGCAAGAACAGGAGCTAGACTTGCTAGTCGCACTTGTTCACCACCTGCTCCATCTTTTGTCATATTTTGGTACCTGCTTGGCTTATAGTAACTAAAGCAAAGATAGTTAAGATGCAGAAGCCACAAATTAATGGACATAGCAGGGTGTTCAGTATAGTTAATTTGTGTAATGTTTTATGGTTTTTATTTTTTTGATAAAATTGTTATATATGGTTTGTTATACATATATAATGTTTGAAACAAAATACAATGAGAGTCTTAAGTACTGATTCCTGTAAACAGAAACAATAAACGACTCCAAATTATGTTGTTAGACTTGGCTTTCTTATATATTATCTATGATTTCCTATTTCTTATCAGTGTGTTTGCTTGTTTAATAATTAATACTAAGGACGTGTTGTCTATAATTGTTTTCGTGTTGAAGTTCTCTCTGATTATCATTTTTCATCATGTCATTCCTTGATATGAAATCAGTTTTTTTGTATAATATTACAAATATATTTATATTTCTCGGTTGATTTTTAGACCAAGAACCGAATAAATAGCTGGAAATGTTCCCTGAACATGGAGGATGGGTTGGGAAACTATAACATGTGCTAGTTCGTGGAGCATTTATGCATGCCCATAATTGTACCATATTCCATCCAAGATATTGCTGTCTAATTTTACCCAAACACATAAAAATAAGAGTGTGTTTTGTCAAACTTCATAAACTTCAATACGCGTTAAAGGTCCCATTTATTTTATGGACATGTCTCACATTATTAGAGAATGATATTAATTGCTGATAAAAAAATGTCTATAGATAATTAAAATATCAGTCCTTAATATTCTCATTTGATTATTTGAGATTAATCAAATCATTATTTTATAAGAGTTTGCACTTAGAATTTTGGTGATAGCTACTAGATAGATTGGAGGTTTAGAGAAATTATGATTACGATGTTTTACTGTGTCATAATTATTTTTGAGAAAATGATGTTTTACTGTCATAATTGCCAGTTTTCTTAAATTATATTTTAGTTTATTAAGTGATCTGATTAAGATGTTTTCTTGAATTGTTTGGTGAAGCATGGCATTTTCGCATGTAGGTTTATGTCTCTTCTTGACCAAGGAAGCTTATATTTGGTATTTCATGTGTCTTTCATATGCGGGTGCAGGACAGATATTAGAGTACCTGTAGTCGTACTTGTACCCAATAAAGTTATGGATGTTATTGATAACTCAACTATGTCGGCACCCAATAAAAACAACAATCACGCAATTTAGGGGTAATTAGTTGTCCACAATTAATAACGCGGATAATCACCCAATCAATTGTGGATAACTATTTGCAAGCAGAGGAATGCTAAGGTCATACCCTTAACACGCTCCAATGGAAACTTGCCATGTCATTCACTTTTTTTTAAGTTATTTACCAGTTACCTAGAGAACCTTTCATTTTATATTAAATTTTATTATTTGGACTTCAATTTTCATCTTCATGAAGATTTAATCCAAATTCGACGTTCTGGAAAATTCCACTCTTACGATGGAAGATTTAACCCCAATTGACAAACACTATTTGCAAACTTCTGCAGAAAATGGACATCTATATCTAAATCGTATTCTCCCAAATAATGCCATTAACAACATTGCCAAATTTCAATTGAAATAAAAAAGAATTACCAAATGAATGTTTATACAAATTTCTAAATACATAGCAAAAGAGGATTCAATTGTAGATGACGGCATGTAGGTGCAAGAGAATCAATATTGAGAAACAATTTAGATCTGGAAAAAAAAAAAGCAACAAAAATGAAACCCAAGTAAAACTAGAGATGGAACCCCACAAGAGAGTGTGATAGATAGATACAACAGATCGGAAGCAAGATTTGAAGAGCAACAACGTTGAACTCTTTCTCTCCTCACTCTCTCTGTTTTTCTTTCTCTCTCCTCACTCTCTGTTTTTCTGTTCTTTTTTACAAAATATATTTTCTCAACCTGTGCAACCGGTCAGCAGGTAAATAACTTAAAAAAAGTGAATGAGATGGCAAGTTTCCATTGGAGTGTGTTAAAGGTGTGTTAGAGAGTGTGACCCTAACATTGCTCTTGCAAGTATTCAATGAGTTTGCACGTTACTGAAACTGGGATATGATAACACCATATTATCTAGTGATTCTAGTGCACATCAAACATTGAATTATCACACTCTTATCCAACTTTCATTTTTATTTATGAGCAAGAATCGAACTCAATATCCCAAATTTTACAACCCTCACACTTACTGTGCACCAAGCACTTGTTCTAGATCATCAAACTCCCATCTTATTTACCAATATCCTATCCCGACGCCAAATGATCCCAATTTTTTATCTATTCATAAATCAAAAGTGGAGGGCTCTAATGTCTAGGTGAAACTTCATTGCTTCGCATTTTTTCGAACGGAATGAATGTGATAGCCTCTTATGATCCAAGGGCTGCAATTTTCTTCCCAGCAGAGCAAGATAGATACCAAAGGAGAATGGATGGTGTTTATGCCAGGATAGTTTTCCAAAGGAGACGGGATGCTGTTTATACCAGGATAGTTTTTCAAAGACCCATATTCCAAAGAACCTTCCACTATTTTCCACTATAATCCAAATTAAAAAAATTATTTGACTGCATTTTCCTCTTTGCAATTTTCCCTTGATCAAACAATATGTAATAGATAATTATAAATTATTAGTAAAATATTCTTCAATCAATGATTGATGAAAAACACTCGATGGAGAAAACGAAGAAAATACAAAATTCAAACCACTTAAACTGAAAATTGTGCAAAAAGTATTCGGTACCTCTAAACATAAAATCAAACATGTGATGACAACATTGCCACCACAAGACACAAAAGAAACAATGTAGTAAGACATTGATCAAGATGAACTGAGAGAGAATGAGTAGTTGACTAGCTGCAAAGCACATATTATATTAACATGTTTCCACTCACAATCCAAAGTAGCATTCATATGGTGCTTGAACCCATTGCCAAAATTATTTGCTTACTCTAAAGTTGCATAACAATTTTAGGATGTGAACTAATCACAACCTTTATTACTGACATCCTTATAAAGTTATAATACTTACTTCTCTTGCACATTTAGGCTTGACTTGGCACAAATGGATTCCTCAGAAATTAACCGACTTGATTATTATATCAGCATTTTTCTTAGACTTCATTATAAGTTCTGCATTGAGTCTGTCGTTGTTCTCTATCTGCAATATGAAAGTGTTGCATATAAGCAAATGACCCATAATAAAAAAGAACAATAGATCAAATATCAAGTCAACATTCAGATAAACATCACAAGTTGTAAGGTGTGAAGTTTACCCGCTGCTTAGCAATGTCTGGAGGCTTGCCTATAGATGGGAAGGGAAAAGAAAAATCACGTTAATTTAAAATGAATTCCCTATGCAGAGGAAGCTGGTAAATATAATAATTTTGCAGAAAAGTGCATGGTAAATACCAGTAGAGATATGCCTCTTCAAAACTCGCTGCATTGCTTTGTCGATATCAATATCAATAAACCTTGAAAAGAATAGGAACAAACAAATTAGGCAAACTGATATCCCTGATAACTCTAATGCTGAAAAAGCATTTAATGGCCTCGAGCTAGGTTGCATATTTCTTGATAGATGTAAATATATTGAAACTGTGAAGGCATGTGCCAAATCTTAACAGAAATCAACAGACCAACTGAATATGATAGGTTGTCTCTTGCTAACAAGAGGCATAGACAACATAAGCCATATTGTCCAAGAATAGAAATGTACTCTGAGAATTAGTTAACTTTTTCAACAAACAGCGCACTAGAAAGGTTGCTTATATTAATGTCAACAACTTCACTACATTATGTCAGAATACAAATAATTCCAACCAAATAAGTATGGGCCTAATGCATGAACATCAATTAGGTAACTAATACATACTACAGACTAAGAAAAAAGCAAACAAAAGTGTAAGATATTGCATTGATATGTTCTTCTAGCTGAATCCTGAATAAACTCTCATGGGTAAATATTATTTTACAAGTTAAACCAGGGAGGATTGATAGGAAAAAATGAGATACAATACAAGCCTCTATAAATCAATGCCTTTATTTCATCCATGGAACCTTTATCTACTTAGGCTCTAAAAACAAAATAACATTTTTCTTTATATACAAAAAACAATGTAAGTTTGTTAAATTAAACACAACAATAATGATATATTCTCAGCATGAAACAGGGAAAAGCTAATTATCATCTGACTGTGGTTCGGTAAACACAAGTCCATAAGTATAATTTTCATAGCAGAATTTTCAACAGATTATTCGGCTCACATCCAAATTTTCAATAGAGTTCACATACAACTTTCAAAAAATTTAAGGCCAATGGAGAAATATAAGAAACGTGTCTCAGTAAAACCAATACTTGCCATTTCTCATCAAACAAAGAAGAAATCTCCTTCCATACCCCATCTTCCAAGAGCAAATAGTTGCCTTCTACGATAATGATTTTGTGCCTACATAAAGAAAGAAAGGAAATGAAATAAGCTGAATATACATGTTGCAAGTAGCAACTATTTGAAAAATTAATTACTTTGATTTTGTAAAAAGATGTTGCAGCTAATATTAAAATAAATACAAGATATTTCTGGCAATGATTTTTGAAAACTTCTCATTAATAGATGGAAGAACCAAATTGATGACTGTTACGGGCTAAATCTATCGGAGTTGCTAAGTGTATGAAATTACATTGGAAAAGAAAAAAGTGGTCCTGGAACGTGTATATTTTCAATGAGATCACCTGGACTTTCTGCTCACATCTAGTATTAGAGTAGGTTGGCCTTCCAAAGGTTTTAAGATAACAAATTTTGACATGATTTTAATGTTAAAAAGCTGGAGAAAAATACTGACCCCTTCATGATGGCCATTTCTCCTTTTTGACTGTTGCCTTTAAATTTATCATTAATTTTATTTAATATATATATATCATATTTTGCAACAAAACTTAATAAAATGCTGACAAATGGGCCCATCATATTGTTAAGATACTCACTGAAGGTTCACAAAGATATCATCTTCCACTGGATCTCCAACACCATGGTCAAATGATGGTGCATAAACTGATCCCTGAAGAATTATGTTTCACCAAAATGCAATACAAGAAAGCAGATTAGAACTACGTCAATGCATAGATGCTTACAGTTATTATGTGCATCCTAGATTTACCAATTCTAAAGTTTTCAAGCTACAAGAAATAATAATTACAATAACAACAATGATAATACCATTACAAATTAGTAAGCCTTACATGGACTCTCAGATTCTTGAGACAGGTAAGCAACCGCGTGGGATTGAATGTCCATGGAGCTGATATACCAATCCAAAGATTAATGTTTTTCTAAGAATGGTGTTTGAAATTGATGGGTAATATGAAGAGGTACCTCACCTCCCCTTCTGGCATGTGCTTCCTCGGGATTCTATTATCAAAAAAGTCACTTAGATGTCAGAATTATGATTCCTCATGATGATAAATATCGATTCTTGTTCATTAGTATTTATAGTGTACTCCATGTAGTTAACACAACAAATATTTTTTGTATGGAAGAGAGGTATAACTCCTATCAATTATATCTCATTAATAGTCTGAACTGAATGTAGCATCAATTTAGTCTTCAGGGAAAGAAATCAATAAACAAAACTTCATTAGATGTTCCTATCCCAACTTTGTTGCTTTATCACATGGAAAATGAGTGTAGCAATCAATTATTTCACTTTGAGCAATACATGATTTGATTGCTGCAACTTATCAACCTTAGGTCATTAATATGAGCAATGAAATGTACTAGGAATAACTTAAATGGATAATAACAAAAGTTGTATGCAACAGAAGGACACTAACCTTCATAGCATCTAGTTCAGAACGATAAAGATGAAAACCATCCATGGGAATCACAATAGCGACGTCAGGAGGTTGAACCTGAGAGTCAAAGGAAGAAGCTTTTTCTGGCCAAAGCTTGTTTATGCGTTTGGCTACTTCATGCGCTATGGTACTTTTTCCAGCACCAGGTGGACCAGCCAGGCCAACAAAAAATCTGACAAGCGACGTAGTTACTAGGAAGATTAAACTAATATTAAGGAATAGCCCGTGTTATCGCTATATCGTTATAACAAGGTGGTGGATGTTGAATGAATCAATATTGTTGTGCAATACGCTATTCAGTATAAAATGTTGGCATCTGTCAAATATCAAGTATCAACTATAGCGGGTGTAGTGCACTATTGCGTAGCTGAATTTGAACAAACTGCTTTTTTATGCTATTAGCAATTGACATCACTGGGAATATTCAATAGTACACAAAAGAATGGTACATACATCTAACATTTGACATCAATATTCAATACTCATAACCAATTTTACTAGCTTTCATAATTACAAAAGCAAGAACTTACTTATAATTAGGATTTAACGACACTGACGCTGGAGGCAGAATTCGTTTAACCAATGCATCATATATCTCATCAACACCACTGCAAAGTAATAAAATTAATGTTACAAAAAAAAAAAAAAAAAAAAGAGGGAAAAAAAAC
>Ga0228711_1000132_pt1 | contig 66813 bp, 23 predicted proteins | sample MedpolnodulmetaG_2_FD_177996 | JGI IMG/M metagenome (GOLD analysis project Ga0228711, IMG submission 177996) | Root nodule microbial communities from Medicago polymorpha collected in Santa Monica, California, United States - brown nodules | ecosystem: Host-associated > Plants > Roots > Nodule...
CTCCTCCCTTCTCTCTCTCTCTCTCTTTTCCTCTTCTCTCTCTCTCTCTCTCTCTCTCTCTCTCTCTCTAGCTCTCCCATAAAAAAATAAAGTAAAATAAATAAGAGTCTATATTGAGATTTTGTGAAAGAGAGTGTGTTATGATATCTTTTTCAATTATTTCTTAAAATTCATAAAATCTGTTGAAATCCTTAAAATCATTTCATATCCTTTAAAATCTTATAAATTAAATCCATTGAAATCCTTAATAGTCTTTTAAAATCTTCAAAGTCATCAAAATCCTGCAAAGTCTTTTAAAATCCTCAAGACTTTTTTAAACAAAAATTGTCCTTTAAAATCCTAATCCAATACACCCTACTAAAACTTTCTCTCTCTCTCTCTCTTCAATTCCAATGGCATCACCGTAAATAACCAGCCAAACCATGTCTATTTTCATCAGTATTTAGTCCACTTTTTTCTTTCACACTCTCTCTTTCTTCCTTCCTTCACGTTTCTCTTCAAAAACCATACACAATTTTCCGACGAGTTTTTCCGGTCAACATTCACCATTAACCAACTCCGGCAAAGTAACCACCTCACGGTCTTAGATCCAATCAGATCAAACTTCTCTTGGATTAATTCTCTCTCCACAATGTTTTAAGCAACTAGGATGAATTCTCTGTAGATCCTTGTAGTTGGGCTATGATTACTTGCTCTTCTGATTCCTTTGTTATTGGCTTGTAATTACTTCTCTTCCATTATAAATATGGATCAATTTGGTTCAGGTTATCAAGTATGCAGACCCCTAGAGTTAATAGAGATCCATATCCAAGTTACGGACCATCCGCTTCTACTCAATCCCAATACATGAAATTTATCCCAACCCATAATTTTCAAAACAATGATTCAAAACAATGATGCTTGTTTAAACTATGCTTTTGAATTTGTTTAAATTATGCTTTTTGGACCGGTTTGATTTATGTTTTTTTATGAAAATCAAGCGTAAGACTTATGATTTGATGATTATGTAATGTTTTTTTTTGGCTATGCAATGACTTTTTTGTTGTGCTGTTCATTTGATTCGGATTGATATATCAACTTTAATCAATTACAAATTCAATCACATGACTATAGGTTTCAAATCCAAGGGCATGAATATTCCGATCACTTTAATTTTATCATAATATTTAAAAGCATTTTGTCGTTTTATGTTATTAACTTGGATGCTATCATAACCTACTACATTCTTCTCTTCAGGCCCTTGTGATAGACATTAGTATAATTTATTTTTTAATGAATGGAATACCGTATCTAGTGGAAGTACATGTGCCGTAGAAATTATCTAAGATTATTATATCAATCAGTTGAGTATACAGACAAATGATAGGACTGTAACGTACGTATTGATAAATTGATAAGAGAAATGTTTTCTTACATAAATTAATTTTGACAATGATACAAAATATATACGGTTTTCGAGTTTTATATTTTGTTTTTCTCCTATAGATGTTTGTTATCTCAAATTAATTAGGTCTGATATCCACATTCAATTGTATACAGTGTTGATATACGATGGAAACTGGATATCCAATAATCTAAATAATACAATTAAATTGCTAATACCTTAACAGTAAGTTAGTAATTAAAAGACTAGAGAAACTTAATTAAATTGCCAATCAAATAATCCAATGTATTTTAGGTTAGCCGTGACAAGACTTAGTTCCGTTGACGGGTAATCTGCAAGTTATTTGTCGATGAAGTCCGGAGTGATTTTGAAGAGTCTACAAGATCCAACTCGCTTAATTGTTTTTTACTTTGAAAAATAAAATAAAATAAAGTGTATTCGGGACTTTGCACTGAAGAACAATATCATAATTACACACACATAAAGAATTTTTTTTAAATAATAAAAAAGAAATTAATAAAAAAATGATTGAATATTTGAACATAATTTTTTTATGTGTGTGTTTAAACACTGTTTATTTTGTCATCCATTAAAAAATCAATTAATCACGTATATCACTCAATCAATGATATCATTATTATACAAATATTCTTTAGCACCTAAATATAACTTAGAAGCCAAGTTATTAATCAGAAACCTCAAAATAGGTAAGTGACAAATTTCAAACTCACATGTTCCACAACACTAGGAGACTTTACCAAGATTTGGAATTGGAAGGAATATAATCTCTACCTGGCTTTTTTCTACAAGAGGATTATTTATATAATAATTTTTGAGAAAATATAATTGCGTGTATGTGTATTTGTATGCCCTTGTTGCCTTGGTACGGTGTATGAAACCCTGTAATGCAAACTTGCTACCGTGCACTAGAAGGATAAGACAACAACTAAAGTCCTAAACAAGTTGCATTCATGTTGATATTTTTGTAGGGATGAAAAAAAATTCATGCACGTGGATATTTGTAGATAAAATCTATCACATGCACGGTGTGAGTAGTTTATAGGATATTCGTGGGGTAAAATAAATCGATAAGTTAATTGATAGGTTATTGATATAATATGAAGAGAGATAAAGATAAAATAAGATATCAAAGTATATGAGAATATGAGATGTACAAATATCATTGCTGTAAAAAATAATACACATCCAAAAGTGATTTTATATATACATATGAAATTAATGAAGGTGATTTCAGCTACACTATCTTCTTTGGATTTCTGGAGCTTCACAGATTACAGGTTCAATCAACACACATCACCGATGTTAAAGGCTAAATAATTGAATATATAGTCACATTGTTTTCATGAGATTAGAAAGAATTTTCAATTTCTTAATTTTGACTTTCCTTCTTTTTCTTTTGATTGGTGGTGTAGAACATTTGAGAATGTAATTCAAATTTTCAAATGTGATTATAATCATATTCAAAAGGATCAATCTTAAGTTCTCAATGTTTGTCAAAGAGCCATACTGGCACAATTAAACTCACCTGAATTAGTTGCTTATTTTCCAAGTAACAAAAATTCTTTGTAGGCATTTCCTACACCGTAAACAAAATCATAGGGTTAGAAGCAGTGACGGATCCATAAATTTTAACTTACAGGGACAATGTTTTATAAAATAAATATTTATACAAAATTTTTAGCAATGCAAAAGTGATAAAATAATAACATTATTATCGTTGAACAAAATATTTGACATTATAAACACTATACTGTTATATATTGGAAAAATTAAAGACTTATTAACATCTACAAATTAAAATTGTTATTTTTGTGTCTTTATATTTAAAAACTATGGTACAAATCATTTAAAATTTCATCTCAAATGCATTTACACGTTTTATTTTATAAATCATGAAAATATACTCTTTTTATAGTTTAAATTTTTATTTAATGGGAACAATCTATTATTTTAAGAGGGGACAATAATTAAAATATCAAATATTTAACACACAATATAGAAAAAATAGTGGGGGCAATTGCCCCCAATTGACTATGTGTACATCCATGCATGGCTAGAAGAATTATTTTGGTTTAAAAATTTAAGTGTAACTATTTGCATTTTCAACTATAAAAATGAAATAAGTTAAATAAATGCATATAAAATTATACCCTCTCTCTTACGTGAATCAAAATATTTATTTTAAGAGGAATTTTTTGAATAAATTATAACATTATATATATGAAAATCAAACACGAATGGAAGGCAAGCATGTAACAAATTGCGCTGCTAAACATGTTTGGATTGCAAAACATATTTTAATATAGATAATATTTATAGACCTAAAAGACATATCATTGTTATATACGACCTTTTGAACTCTACGTAAAATATCAATAGTCTCTAATGCTAAGATGCCAAAAATATCAACCACAAATGATATATTTAATGATATATTTAGAACAATGTTAACTCTCAGAACACACACGTTTCGTCATATTGGAGTAATTTACTTGACACAACACATGCAACATAATGTTCAACATTCTACATTCACCACATGGTGTGTCACTTTCAATTCATGATCCTAATTAAATTAGTTCCCATTAATTTTGCTAATGAAATTTCAACCATTCCTGTATATTTCAGGCAGAGGGGTGTTGTAAAGCATGGTTGTTAATTTATTTGATATATTTTATATATATGTCCTTTTCATAAAAGAAGTTATACATATTTGTCAAAATCATTGCCGTTATGGCTGCCGGGTTCGATGGCATCCTAGCTACATACCAGTTAGCACCCCTAGTATCTTTCTTATGGATTTGAAAATGTTCCAAATAAAAGATAAATAATACAACTCAATCATACACAAGGACAAGGATATGAGTACCAACATTGAGTTGATCATTTTTTAAAATAAAAATAAAAATTGAGTTGATCACAATGAAACAAAAATAAGACCATTTAAATAATGTCTTGAATTTGATAAAAAAAAGTCTTGAATTAGAGACTCATCGAAGGCGATCAATCACATTTTTTTAGATATTAGTTGTTACCAAAGTTTTTTTTTCTTCAGTAAAGTTATTAAAGATGTTGGAGTCAATGAATGTTAATTCAGTTAATAAATAGTTGATTCATACTCTACAAAGGTGTGGGTTTATCTATCGGTACCGGTGAGAGAATCTCTTTGGATCATCTCTAAGTATTGTTTTTTGAGTCTTAAGACATACTCTAATCTTGTTGAGCCCCGTTGTCCAACAGATGACGTGAATTTCTTATAAAAAAATTAAGGAAAAGTTGGTATTTTACACCTATAATACAGTTTAAATTGTCGATAAATTATAAATAATTTGAGTAACTTTGAATAAATTATAAATCACAAATCACAACCAAGCCAATGAATATGAAAGAAGCCAATGAATAATGAAACAAAGTTATCATTTTCTATGTTTTTCACTACAACTCCTCAATGCCAAGCCAAAAACTTATAAGAGTTTATTAAGAGTTTGTTTGTTTTCCAAAAATATCTTCTATTGTCGTTTATTTTTATTTTTTACTCCGTTTTCTAGTAAGAAAGTAACACAAGTAGTATCATAAAGAGTAGTGATATTTAAACAACCATTTGATACAATTTTTTTATTTTTCTCTTTTTTTATTGGTCAAAAACAATGGAGAGAGAAAAAGGAAAAGAAAGAATAAGAGAATAATGTGAGTATGAGAGATAAAATTGTTAAAATATTGTCATAAAATGGTTGTACAAATATCATTTCTCTATCGTAAACTTATATATTTGTCAACCGAATTTATGATTTGGATTAAAAAAACATAAAATAGCACATACACTATTAACCTGAAACGGCCAGTATAAGTTTTGAAGTAGCATGGAGCCAATAAAACATTGATCTAAATAAAATTATTACCAAAAAAGTTTTACCAATAAATATAAACTATATATCATTGTCAAAAATAAAATTTAACTGTAGCATTGCAACTAAAATATATTCATAACTCATACTAATCAAATGAAACGCTCATGTCAACATGTGAGTTTTTTTTTTTTTTTTGACTAGAACATGTGAGTTAAATCGAGACATAAAATATTATAGAAGAATTACATCAAATGCATGCATCTTTACTGTGTAGCTCATGTGTGCATAGTGTTTTCTTCCCTATAAATAGAACTTCAAATTCCTTATTTATACATGTCAACTAAAGAAAACTCTTCTATTGAAATTCTTCCTCCTTTCACTTTGTATACCTCTCTCTTCTTTTAAAATGAAGACTATGAACATAAACACTATTACATTGATCATCACCATTGCTTTTTTGGTTTTGTATTCAAGTTTCGAAAGATGTAGTGCCACAAGAGGCCACACTTGGAGGAAACTCAAAGCTGCCTCTTCTACTTTCAATGTATTAGAATTTGGAGCTAAAGGTGATGGACATTCTGATGACACAAAGGTGATCACAATTTGGTTCATTGTCTCTATCTGTTTATCTATCTACATGTTGTCTAGTGTAAGTTTGAGAAGAGTTAATCTCAAATGAATATCTTTATATGGATTAATGTTTTAGTTGAATATTACCAAGTAGCCGGTTGAGCTAAAATGATTAATGAGTTACAAGTTTTTTTTTGTTGGTGTCCGGGGTTTGAACCTTAGACCTTGCATATATTATACATTGTTCTTACCATCTGAGCTAAGCTCATAGAGACCGGTTCAAGATTAATTGATTGGGAGAGTATGAATTCCAATTTTAGCTAAAACAATTATTAAACATACTTTATTTACCTCGCGGTCAAAATAAATTAATTATACTTTTTATGTATTCTTTTGGGTCTTAACTTCTAATTCTCATAGGAAAAGGACTCAGGTAGAGTTCGACCGAAAAAATTAATAAAGAGTAAAAAATTGTTATGGTTATGGTTTAAACTCGAATACTATCCATCATTTCAAGTTTCATTGAAGCGAGTCCAACACTTCGATTTTTTTGTGTTGTGGTTATATTATCAACATTAATTTCTATCATGTTTTCATCAATGTATATCATTTTTTTTTCTATCATAGTAATATTATTAATTTATTACTACATAAAATGATAGGCCTTTGAAGAAGCATGGGCAGCTGCTTGTAAGATGGAGGCCTCAACAATGGTTGTTCCATCCGGTTCTGTTTTTCTAGTAAAGCCAATTTCATTCTCTGGCCCTAACTGTGAGCCTAACATTATTTTTCAGGTGAATTAGTTAGTTTATTCACTTCTCCTACATTTTCTTGCAATATGTGTGATGTGTAATCACTAGCAGCACTAGAATATAATTCAATATGTATATACACAGACGTGTGTGTCAAGTAAATACATGTTTTAGAATTTAATTCATCAGCTTTTTACTTATAAATTAATCATCATGGCCGGCCCAAGGCCAAGCCAATAAGACAAGGGTTTTGAGCCTAAAAAAATATTATTGAGAGCTACTTTTCCACCATCACATTTCTTCTTAGAAACCATACCTTGTAAAATTGCCAATACAGATAAACGAAAATACTATTTTTCCTTGCGTCAGATGAGTTGGTCCGATGATGTTCATTTGAGATCTTGGAGTATGTTCATCTTCAAGATCCCAAGTTCAATTATCTCTGTGTCAATTTGGGTGGACAAATTTAACTTCTTAAGAAAAAAACTCAATATTTAACATGTCGTGTTCATAAAAATACATGCAGCTAGATGGAAAAATCATTGCTCCTACAAGTCCTTCAGCTTGGGGCTCAGGTACTTTGCAATGGCTTGAGTTCACTAAGCTAAACAAGATTACAATCAAAGGCAAAGGTGTCATTGATGGTCAAGGCTCTATTTGGTGGAATGATAGTGAGAAACTACCAAAAACCAAACCAACGGTAAGAATAATCTTTGCATTGAACTTCTTTATCATTGAAATATGGATTTATTTTATATGCAAGTTTTTTCAGTATCAAACAATTACAATTGCTGAATCATTAAAAATGTTTGACTTTAATCATATCTGTTTTAAAAGTTATGCTTTCAATCATATCTAACGGTAGCGACATTTTGCAAATCGGTCACAAGATAAAGTAATTTGGTTGCTAAAGGAGAAATACTAAAATTATTTGGTCACTAAATCGGTTGCTAAATATCGAATTTTTAGTGGTCGATAAATCATAACCATCTAATTATTAAAAAAACAACTTTAATAATATCTACTTTAAAAATCATACAAATAATTTATATATAATTTTGATTGACAATGTAATTTTTTATTTTTTTTACATTGACGGTCCATCAAAATTAATCTCTATTTTTTTTTTTTGAGAGGATCAAAATTAATCTCTTAAAACTATAAGATTCTATCATATGTGATTTTGACATTTTTGTTATATGTAGGCACTAAGGTTCTATGGGAGTGATGGTGTAAGTGTGAGTGGTATAACCATTCAAAACAGTCAACAAACCCATCTCAAATTTGATTCATGCACAAATGTTCAAGTCTTTGATATAACAACTTCATCACCTGGTGATAGTCCTAACACAGATGGAATTCACCTACAAAATTCCCGAGATGTGCTCATCTATAGCAGCACATTAAGTTGTGGTAAGAATTTCACAAAATGTGTATGAGTTTTCTAGAAGAAATGAATTGAATACATTTCATAATGTATCATTTCTTCATCATGTAGGGGATGATTGTGTGTCTATACAAACCGGATGTTCTAACATATTGGTGCACGATATTAATTGTGGACCTGGTCATGGAATTAGTATCGGAAGTCTCGGAAAAGAGAACACCAAAGCTTGTGTTTCCAATGTCACCGTTCGTAATGTTATTCTCCAGAACACCTTGACGGGTGTGAGAATCAAAACATGGCAGGTATAATTTATAGGGAAAATTCAGTTTAAATGATTTTTTTTTTAATCAAACACTTTAAGAAAAAACAAGTTATTAAAACATTTGCATAATAATCATTATTAAGTTTTGTTATATAAAAAAATATTAATAGTTGAGTTTTCAACAAAAAAAGTTTGTTCCAATTGACGAACAATTAAGATATTGTATTCGAGTTTTGTAAATAGAGAATATATTCGCTAGAAAAACATTGTTCTTTTATACCGATGCATTTTGCTCGACTTGAATTGGTCGGAGATTCAAATTCATCGAAAATCTAGACCAAAATAACATTTCTTTAATGATATCTTTATATATAAGTTAAACGATTGTTTCAAAAACACTAAATAAAAGAAGTCTGATTAATAAGTGTCCTAAAAATGTTGTTTAAGAATTCCAAACAAAATAATTGTTTATTAAAAGTTTAAAGTATAAATCTCTCAATATATTAAATACTCAACTTCACATAACAAATAACTCTATAGACTTTTAAACAAGAATATATTAGAGCACTCATTAGTACTTGTCTAGTCAAAACAAGTTTCTATGTCTCAATTTTTTTCTTAAATTAAGTTTCCTAATTTATTTGTAAATTATAAATTCTATTCAACAGGGAGGCTCAGGCTCAGTCCAAAACATCATGTTCTCAAACATTCAAGTTTCTGATGTAAAAACTCCAATAATTATTGATCAATTCTACTGTGATGGTGGAAAGTGTCATAATGTGACATCAGCTGTGGCAGTATCAAGCATACATTATGTAAATGTACATGGAACTTACACTAAAGAACCTATTTATTTTGCATGTAGTGATAGCTTACCTTGTAAAGGTATAACCCTTGATACAATAAAGCTCGAATCAAGCCAAAACTCCAATGTTCCTTTTTGTTGGAAAGCATATGGTGAGTTGAAAACTGAAATTGTTCCTCCTCTTGATTGTCTTCAAAGAGGGAATCCATCAAGTGGTGGAATCACTTCTAACGAAGAAAGTTCTTGCTAAACTTAATAATCATCGACACTTCAGATTAAAAGTATGTTCAAGATTGATACATGTTGGTGTCTGGCATCGACACATGTGTTGCATTCAAATCTTTATTTTCTTAAATATTATGGGTGTCAATGCAGTGTTTGGTGTCTATGTGCTTCATAGATTTTATACGAAAGATTATCGTATAATATATAGGTTATATATAGAAAATTGTTATCTTGATTTCCAATTCAGAGTGTGAGGGAAATTAAGATTATTATATTATACATATAGGAAGTTGTTATATTGATTTCAAATTAGTTTATGTGTCTCTCATATTATAAAGAGTAATGTTATATGAACATCTAAAAATTAACAACTTTTAGACAACTAGTATAAAAATACATCGATTATAACTATTGATGTGACTGTAAGAGAGAGAAACAACTAACTAAAAAATGATATAGTATCTATACAGTATAGATATGCGATGTTGGACAACCAAAAGATTGTCGATATATCATCTATCTAATATAAATGATGTACCCTCATGTATTTGACACATTTTAGTTAATAGAAAAAGTTAGTTTACGTGTAACCGAATGTTGGGTGACATAGTGAAAAGTGTCACAGATGAAAAACTTTTTATTCTATTCTTACTTTGATTTGAGTAACATCATACATAATAAACAAGGATTTCTCTCTATCCCAAGTAACAAGGATTTCTTCGTTACCTATTTAGTTTTTTTATTTGTAAAAAGAGAGAGATTGTATCAAGATGAATTCATAAATTAAATATAAAAGCTAAAATAGTTAGTGAAATAAAAGAAAAGAAGCAATTGGTGAAAAGAAAACAAGTATAATTCCATAAAAAGAAAGACAACTAACAAAATTTCATTAGCAAAAGTTAGTCACGATCATGAATTGAAAGTGACACACCATGTGAATGTTGAACATTAGGCTATTATGTTGCATGTGTTTAACTTATTTCATTTTTGTAGTTGAAAATGCAAATAGTTACACCTAAATTTTCAAACTAAAAGAATTCTTTTACCCCCGTGATATTGTTTACGGTGTACAAAATGCCTACAAAGAATTTCTGTGACTTGGGAAAATAATTAAGCAATCAATTAACCCACTTGGATTGGCTTGATGATATTGGCTTGGGATCTGGGAGTGTGCTCTTCGTCGATGTGTCAGGTTTGATTCTCTCCAGTACTAATTTGGATGGACTAATTTAACTTCTTAAAAAGAAAATTAAGAAAAAAAATTAAGCAACTAATTCATGTGAGTTTAATTGTGCCAATATAGTTCTTTGACCGACCAACTTTAAATAAAATCTTTTTTTTACAATCAACATTAATTAAAACTTAAGATCGATCATTTTAACCACATTTGGAAATTTGAATATAAGCTAGTTTAGTTAATTACATTCTCAAATGTTCTACACCAATCAAAAGAAAAAGAAAGAAATTCAAAAATTAAGAAATTGAAAATAATTCTTTATAATCTCATGAAAATAATGTGACTATACATTCAATTATTTAGCTTTAACATGGATGATGGGGTGTTCATCCTATAACCTTTGATGCTGTAGACATCCAAATTGTCAGTCTAACTGAAATCACATGCATTAATTTCATATATGAAGAAAGATATGAAATTTTCCATACTATTTGCTATGTCATACAAAGATCCTTCTCATAATCAACCTTGAGGACCGCATCTGAGCACTGAGATTTTGATCCTTTGCTGGAGTATTTGCTTGCACTCCAATGCAACAGCTTCCAAAACTCAACTCCAACACTGATCAATGTGGTTGAAACGTGCACCCTTGAACCCCCACACTTTACTTATGGACACCATCACCTACATGTTTCATTTGATCCACCAAGTTAAAAAAACTGGTTCAAGTCAGACACCTGCATTGGAGTGAAATGCAAAAATTGCAGGCATGCATCAATGTATTCGGGGAAGCTCAATGCAGATACGACCTTGACCAACAACTAGAATATGGAACAAACGCATGTCGCACGCAAATGGAGTTGCAACAAACGACTCCCACAATTGATACATTGTGTCGCTGAGTTCAACGAGACTTAAAATATCAAAATTGTAGGACTTTAAAATCCACAATGCCATAATTTTGCCAATAGTGCTAAGTGTAAACGGCCGCAACAGTTTTATACGAATTTCATTATTAGTGTAAATTTTTCTATTCTATCACTAAGAACAAACTTTCAATTGTATGAACGTCAAAATATATATGATAGTCAAATAATTTTAAAATTCAACCATTGAACAATTATTCAAGCAATAAAATTATAAAATATATAATAGAAAATCAGATTCATGCATGTCACCACCTAGATTATGTTGAATATTTGTGACGTATTATATAAAAAATAATATATTTTTGGTGCCTAGCTCCATAGAGCTATTTGCACCTACAAAAGACAACTCCGCATATACCTTAAATATAAAATAAATAAATGTTACCTATCTAAGTTGAAAAATTATCAAGAGTTTGAGTCTAGAATGAAAATAACGAGCACATGTAGGCAAACCACGTTATTTCATTATAAGCATATAAAATTAATTAAAATAAATAATTTAATCAAATAACTATTTAAAATTTTCTTTATCAATTTATTATTTAAAAAATAAATGAATTATCAATTAAATTTGATATAAGCTACGGCAAATTAAATATAATTTATAATGAAATTTAATGAAAGAGAAAACCGAGAAACAATATTTTTTTTAATAAACTGAGAAACAAATAAATAGTTAGAATCAATGATAAAATTTACGTGATTTTTTTCATGTGATTTTCGTATGGTTTTTTCACTAAAAATACACATTTTTGTGACTATAACAAACCTTTAGAAAGTTGTTGATTTGAGTAAATCATGAGTATGAGTGGTTAAGTTACATACCATACGAAAAGCAATGCGCCTAAGTTTATGAACTTTTCTCATGGGTTTGAAGTCATTAAGAGCAAAATGGTAATTTCGAGTGGCTTTTGCTGAGTCATCAATGTCCTTACCAAATCAGCTTGTGCCACATCACTAATCACATGCCGCATCAGAATCAAATGATATTAGTGCCAAAACAAAAATGATTAAAACTTGCCGTGATTGTTTAAAATGATTAGTAAGTTCAAAGCCGATAACTCAAATGACACATATTTGCAAGTACCGAGTAATATTTAAGCCTTAAAAAAAACCACATCACTTTTTTCATTAATTTAAAATAAAAAAAAAGTAACACAAGAGAGTAAAAATAGTAAGCTAAAAAATAGTGTAAAAAAAAAACTTCCAATGTCGAACATTAACCAAACATTTACAGATCGCTTATATTAACCAATCACAAGTCACAAAAACAAACCAAACCCAAAACGACTACGTTTTATCAAAACGACGCCGTATCAGAAACATTCTCATTTTTTCACTATTACATAAACGTTACAATCATATTCATCATTTCTTTCTCGCTCAAATCGCGTTTCGCTATTCTCTTCAAAATATCTCAGATCGAAGAAAAAAAGAGGTAAATTTCATTTTCATTTCAATTTCAATGTTAATTTTTATTGAATTGTTGAATTATTTTTGGTAAAATCAAATTCATTTTCTTCGATCTATCTCAATTTCAATTATGATTATTGATTTTCATTTTTAGTTCAATTTGAATTTTCTTCGATCTGTTTCAATTTTAGTTACGATTGTTGAATTTGATTTGATTTTGCGTTTCTTGTGATTGAATTGATGAATTTTTTTGGATCTGATTGAATTTTGATGATTGATGATTATGGATCTTGTGGATCTCAGCGATTTGTGTAGGTGAAGATGGGGTTAACGTTCACGAAGCTGTTCAGTAGGTTGTTTGCGAAGAAGGAGATGAGAATTTTGATGGTAGGTCTCGATGCGGCTGGTAAGACTACTATTTTGTATAAATTGAAGCTTGGAGAAATCGTTACTACCATCCCTACCATTGGTTAGTTCAATTCCCTTTCTCCGTATTCATTTTTACGAATGTCTTGTGGATGTGTTCGGTGTCATGTCAGGTGTCTGTCTTAGTACTTTGTTGATAATGATACCTTGTGTTATAATTTTGTAGATCAATGATCACACGGTAGAGCATATCGTTAAGATTAACATAATACACTCTCTGGTGTCAAATATAAGTAACGATTCTATTTTCAGATTCATTGAGTATATGTTTGGTTCCACTTCTAGATGGGTCAAAATTAATTATGGAGGTGTAGAGTTGATTCTGACATGTTTGGTTGCATTCAAGGAGAATCAATTCTTCTTAAGCTATAATTTGTAGCTTTTGATTCTAGAATTGATTCTTAAACACATTTATAATTCAACTCACTTTTACATGAATGTATCCAAACACAAATCTCAATTTTCATTCGAATCAATTTTACAGAATCAATTCACTCAAACTAAATTTTTGCCGCCATAGAACCAAACATACACCAAGTAATTGATTTATCTGGTTTATAATATAGACCAAATATATTAGTTATTTAATAAACCGAAAAAAAAATCTTTGCTTATATTTGAGATTGGAGGGAGTACAACCTCTGTCATAGGATTGTTACTAAATCATGACAATTAAGAAAATTGGTTGTTATATGACTTTTCTATTCTTTGAATTTATATATCAATGACTAATTACACATGAATAGAAGACAAGCGGGCAACAAGCTGCGCCACTAGGCCTTTTTGAAAATTGCATTGTTTTTAGAAGTTTGACATCTAAGAGGAAGGATTAATTTATTGGAAAATGATTTATGTTGCGAAAAGTCATGTGCACAAATGCCCAACAATCTATAATTTCCTCCTAAAAACCAACTGAACCATTTCTCAATTTTTTAACTGACAAGTGTGTCTAGTTACCTTCGTATGCAAAACCTTGCAGGCCATATATCTTTACTCTAATTTAGTTTCTCTAGTTACATAAAGTGATGCAAAATATAATCTTCATTGCTAGTTACAGAAAGAGATGCAAAATAGTTAGAGATATTTTGGTAAGAAATAATTAGTGAAGTTGAAAATTTGAGAGGTCCTTTAAAAAGAACCGTGAACAATTATTATTTCAAGAGGGTCATATGTTAAGGGATAAAAGTAGTATTTTTTTTCTTTCTTTTCAAATATATGAATGAATAAACAAATTCGTTCCAATTTTAGTTTTGCTTAGGGGTGTCATGACAAGGAAGTTTGATATATGGTTATTTGTAATTGTAATACTGATTAATTATTAATAAATGACCATTTTTTTATAAAATTTGGACTTACTACGATCGATGACTAGTGGAGTTACTGCTGCAAGTAAAGTGCATCCCCTTAGGCGTTCTTACTCTAGTTTAATGCATGATTTTGTCCGCAAGTCCTTGCGCCTTCACTTGTGTATGTATGTGAGTTTCCAATGACTCTTGCCATTTCGTCTATCTACCAAAAAGAAAAGTGCATCCCCTTAGGTAAAGATCAAATGGTTCAGATTCCAAAATTTGAGCAAAACATATTTAAATCACGAACTTAGGAATGTTAGTTGTCTGATCTTTATCTAACAACTTTGATTTGTCCGACCCTTGGCAATCAAGACATTGTTAATTGGGTTTTGATAAAAAATATTTTGTATTGTTAGCTAACTAGTAATGAGGCCCACACGATGTGTTTTTTAATGTACTTATGCCATCTTATGGCTGTATGTCTATAAAATAAAATAATTTGAGTCATTTTTATCTGCAGGATTTAATGTTGAAACCGTGGAGTACAAGAACATCAGCTTCACCGTGTGGGATGTCGGGGGTCAGGACAAGGTACAGTTCTCTTCTGTGTCGATTTATGTTTGTTTGTTCTGGCGAAAGAGAACCAGTAGACGTCATGCATGGCTATGAATGATTCACAATCTTAAACAGTTTTCATTGTCACGACTCTATTCAAGCTTTATAATCCGGGATTGTTGCACCTGCATGTGGCGTGTTATGTGTTTGTTCCACTATTATGAAGGGACAAAGTGAAGAATAAAGGGGGAGATGAGTGAGTGGGTTGTTGTATATAGGCGTTCTTGCTCTAGTTTTATGCATGATTTTCTTTTCTGATGCATATCATTTGCTCAAATTGATGTATCTATTGCTACATCGTTTCATATTTGGTATCACTACGTGAACCTTTCTTATTTTGATCAATGTTTGAATACACCTTTTCAGCAAGTCTTATGTACTGTGTATGGCTGTGGTTTTTGCTTACTGGCCCATGTGTATTCCATTACAATTTATTTTTTTATTCTTTTTTTAATATAACGAGGGATTATGCTATTTCCATCTGCAGATCCGCCCATTGTGGAGGCACTACTTCCAGAACACCCAGGGTCTTATTTTTGTGGTTGATAGCAATGATAGAGACCGGGTGGTTGAGGCAAGGGATGAGTTGCACAGGATGTTGAATGAGGTAAACTGATTTTATAGAGATGCATCCTTTGTTATTTATCTTGTATGATTTTAGTATATCAAATCCTTCACAGTTCACTTTTGCATGTTTTACAAGTTCTCTAAAAACATAATACTTTGTTTTTGTGGGCTTTCTTCTTGCTAAGCTAATCATGTGCATGCTTGATAACACCTTTTTTGGTGGATATAATTACAATACTTTAATAGCTTTCCTAGGAAACTAGCAAAAATAATGTTTTAATTATCATTAAGACCTTGATAGCAACTCTGTAGACTTAATGGATGTAATTGGAATTCTATGTGTGTTACTGAATTATCAACCAAGATTTTATTGTATGTTTGTTTTTGGTGTTCTTAATGGCTTGTCTCTTGTTGTTTATTCATAGTTTCACACTACATGGTTTGCACGGTTTTGCCCTTTCCTCTGCTGATGTTTGTTATATAAACTTTTCTTATTTATTTTGTTTACGATTATATATAATTAAAGGCTGTTAAAATTAAGTGATAGTCTTAAGTATATTGGAAATATATAATGATGGTATGTGAACCTGGATGGTAATTTTGTTTCAGGATGAACTTAGAGATGCTGTTTTGCTTGTTTTTGCCAACAAACAAGATCTTCCAAATGCAATGAATGCTGCAGAAATAACTGACAAACTTGGACTTCATTCTCTCCGCCAACGCCACTGGTATGAAGATCTGATCTTTTGCATTGAAATAAATTCTCATTTGTGTAAATCTTGAGTTATCTCAACTAGTTGCCTCAATTATGATTTAGCATTTTCTTGCATATATATACTATCTTGGAGTGAACTTTGTGAGTTTTGTAACCAGATTAACTAATCACCAAGAGACGTGCATAGGTGAACATCCATTTTTAATGCAATGACTTGATTTATTTCAGGTATATTCAGAGCACTTGTGCAACTTCTGGAGAGGGTCTTTATGAGGGTTTGGACTGGCTTTCTAACAACATTGCAAGCAAGGTAATTCATAATGCTATACACTTGTAGCTCTAATTTTTAATGACCACTCTCCATCCTCCTGTTTTCTCTGGAACAAATTGCATTATAAGTATGCAAAGGTTAAAAGGAGAAATGTAATATGTAAGGAAAACTGAACTAATATTATCTGCAACAAAAGTTTGTCTTCAAATACTTTTAGACATGACATGTATTATTTGTATATATAAGGTGACTAACCTACCTTTTTTTTATGTTAACTCAGGCATAATGAGACATTTGAACAATTTTGGGTGTGATCTGATCATTTCCTGAGTCTGGTGGTTCTTGAAGAAGGATGCTTTTCCTTTCAAGTGAATATTGTAATAGAGGAATGATTGTTAGAAATATTCTCCTCTTCAGTGTTACTTGGGTTTGTATGATTGCTTAAATGAGCTAATACTTTTAGCTGTAATTGGAACTCCTGCAATCTGTTTTGGTGTGCCTTTTCATGTTAATTTTACTAGTTTGATTATCGGTTGAATAATTCTGCAGGTTCTGTTTTTGGATTATTAACATCATAATTGTTTTTGTTATAAGATGTAAGAGGATAGTATAATAAACGAATAGTGTCTTCATAGAATTAACATGGACGTTGAACTTCGGATTTTCTACTTCTCCACATTTAAGGTGTGCGAGTCTTGCAAATTCCTGGGAACATAAAAAGTGTCAAGCAGAAATAAGAATAGTGTCTAGTAACGGAAGATAGATACAGACGTGAGATCACTTAACAATTTTTCTTCTCTCTTTTGACAAATTTTTTCATTACGTTCTCCACACATCTTTCAGACACATAATCCTTCAGTATTGAATCATGTGAATCAAACTTTTTGCGTATACATGTTCATGATTTTTTTTTAATTTAAATTTCTAGGATAGAATGCCAAAAAAATATTTCAATAACCTGCTAATTTGCCCCCTACTGGAGGGGCTCAGGCATTCAAGTTTTTTGTCCCCTTATATTTTAATACAAAGTCTAACTATCACAATTGACATTGAATAGATTGAGTCTAAAAATTTGATAATTAATCACCTGAGCATCCAGCACAGCCTGGATTAATTATATATGCATCATTGATTTGACCTCTATTTGAAATTAATTAAAACCTTTAAGGAAAGTTTAACATACATCAATATTCATAACATTATATTTCAATATCTATCGCAAGTAGAACGAAGGAATTAACTCCAAAACTTGTGACAAGATATGTCAAGATTAGTCATAGTAAAAGAGTTTATCTAGCTAGTATAATTCAAGAACTGCATGTTTGGATTCAATAGCTATCCAAATTTTAAAACAACTTCTCTTATTTAGCATGATGTGATATTTGGACCAATAGAGCATTTATTATTTTATTAAAATAAGATTATAGAATCCTCCAAAATATTAAGAGTAAGAGTATATTTTCTCTGGGACTGTGTCACACTTGTCTTCTATTGAACTACTTTCATTCTTAAAAAATATCTCAATTGTCCTATGTCTTTTGGCTAGAAATATTGAAACAAATGGTGTTTGAGATACTAAATTCAACTATAAGTTTAAGATCATCTCTGGTATGACGTAATTTTCATAAATAATAAGATAATGTACTTTATGTAAAGTCTAGTTAAATTGAAAGTAACAATTTACTAGTTCGACATGAAACCTCACAGGTGTATGTGTGAGTTTTAACTGATGTTTGTCATTTTGTCTATACAACAGTAACGTCTACACATTAGTAAACAAGTCCTAGTTCGTACAAAAGTGATTATAAACACAATGATTTGTCTCATTAGGAATCATGCTAAATTGTATTTTGGTGTGGCAAAAATATGAAAAAATCTATGAATTAAATTATACTAAAAATAATAAATAACATTGTTTGATTCAATACATTTACAATAAAAATCTTCTATAGACGAAACTACAACTACAATAGTACAATACTGTTAGAGAAAAAAGTTCTTCCATCATAATTAGTGAAACCCAAACATCTGAACAAGCACAATTAGAAAAATCCAAAATGCAAGTACAATACAATAATAACAAAAATTCATTTCAAATCATGAAGAAAACAAAGCCATAACAACAAAACATGTAAGTGTTATTAGTGTCTTGACATAAAACGGTGACGGAGTCATGAAAAAAAAAATAGGTGGTACACTAGAATAAACTAAAACTGTAAGATAAAAACACAAAATTTAAGTTGTAATAAGCATTAAGTTAATTATAAAAAAATTGAACTAAATGCCTTAAATTAAATCTCTATGCACTCCAAATAACTTAAAATCAACAATAATAAAAAAAGAATATTTTATAAATAATTCATCACATAAAAAAGTGTTTTCCTAAAAAAGAAAATCACATAAAAAAGTGTATATTTATAATCAAGTATATTAAAAAGAATAAAATATATTTAGCTTGATAAAATAATAATAATATTAGGACATATGAAGGGCAAGGCATAGGCTAAGGACGTTTTTCTAAAACTCCCAGGGAGCGCAAAGTTCACTGCTGACAATTAAAAAAAAAATCAAGAGAAATGCAAAAATTCTTACGGAGGGAAGAATCAAACTGAAAACATTGAAGCAAAGAGCTCCTAGTACTTATCACTGGGACAAGCTTGACAAGTTATCATAATTTGCACGAAATAATATTTATCATATACCTTTAAACTATTATAGGTAAATATACCTATTGAAACATGGGTAATAATCTGGTGTGGCAAGTGCCACACCATGCCTCATGGTGGATCCGCCCCTGAGGATTTGTCAAACTATCGTTTGAGATTTTATTATTTGCCTCACCGACTAGGGAAAATGGACAAACCATTGCAATCCAAATTAAACTATATTGAAAAAAATGTAGCCAGTGGCATACGAGAATCAGGAACACAATAAAGCTAGAGCAGCAATATGCAATTTTAATTGAAACAAATCTTGATACATAAATCTTAAAAAGGAATTTTAGGGCGTCAAGGAAACAAATATGTAGAGAAAAAGCTTAAAAAAACTCCATTGATAAATAAACTGAAAACATAAAACTTTTAATTTTCATATTGACTTGCACCTCCTTATTTTTATTTTTTTGAAAGAATATTGATCATCACTTCTTGAGTTGCTGCTTTCACCATCTTCAATTTGACGGCCACCTAGAATCGGAGAAAGTCGTCGTTTTAGAGGAATTGGAGGACGAGAAAAATAATAGTTAGGTAAACGAATGTCCTCTACGTTTGGGGGGTCTCCTACGACTATGGCATCGACCTTGACCATGTTCATTTTCATAACAACGATAATTCTGTTAAAAACATAGAGAGATAGTTAATAAATGCGTGTGATGTAGAATAAAAATGATAATTGTGTAAAAATAGAGGAAGTGATGCATTACTTGTCTCCACTGTCCAAAGTTCTGCAACAATACTGCATCAACCTTACAATTGACCCGACACGGAACCCTTCTCGAAAGTATGTTCTTGAGAGCGATACACTTAATGAGGCATAGTGTGCATTTTGACCATCCCATAAGAGTATATGTGGTTTGTTACATAGTCCTTCGATTACGGGGAAATTTACAATATGTAAAATTTGTAGAAGCATATAAGGTTTCTCTCCTTTTAGTGTGCCTTCTTTGTGAATGAAGAGTATGTCATGGATAGCATTAGAGGTCAAATTGACATCTGAGAAAGTCTTAAATCAAAAAACAAAAAAGAATTAGGTTAAATATATAATTTCATTCCTCAAAGATATAAGTAAAGTAAAAGAAAGGTAAAAATAAAAAACAAGAATTATAAAGAGTAAAAATATATTTAACCTTTAAATTTTTTAGGGTTTAAATGGATCTTTTTTAAAGATGAAAAAACAAAAGATTGATCATATGCCGGACCTAAAAATATAAGTAACCCTAAAAATTGTTTTTTTGAAAAACGAAAAAATAGATAGTATACAGGACTAAAAATTTAAGTTACCCTAAAAATTCCTTAAAAAAAAGAAGATAAGTAACCCTAAAACTATGGAATATATTAACACCGACTAACAAAGAGTCCTTATAAGCATAGGGAATATATTTACATACAAAGCAGTCCAAATCAAAGGAAGCAAAAAGGGATTAACCTATATCCATAGACACACAAACGGGTTCAACCACCATATATGGTTTTTTTAAAGAATTATCCCTAAAAATTGTTAAAAGAGGCAAAAAAGAACATTACAGATTTATATTTCTCTTGGGAAGTAGTCTCCACATCAATCGCAAGGGACTTCATCTTTTTTAGGGTAAGAGGATCCATGAAGGAAACGTATAAACTTTGAAGGAAAAGAGTAAAAGGTGTGGGAGGGGTTTGAGTTTGAGCAGAAAACTGATAATAGGGTTTTGAATGGATTTTCGATATTTTATATCCCCACTTCTTCTGATGTTTGTTACAAAACCCATCGGGCCTCACTTGAATGGATTTTAGTTTTACATAAATAAGTAATTTTATTTGACAAATTCTATGGTACATCTAAAACACATTTGAGTATATCGATATACCAATTCTTTAAATTAATAGTTAAATGAGTTGAGTTTTTGAGAAAAAAAATATTTCTTTTATCATTTATAATTATGATAACTAAATTTTATTCATCAAAAATGTCAACAAAATTAAATTAATTTTTTTAAAATTTTTATCACTCGTAATTGAAAACATTGATTATTTTTTACGATAATATGTAAAAAAGATTACTATGATTCTTATAAACAATGAAATGATGTTCTATAAAATATAAATATTGACAAATAGCTATTTATTTCATAAAAAATGATCGTTAATTTATAAAATTATAAAACAAGAGTACCGGTACACCTTAATTTGTGAGTATACCGTAGAAGTTCTCATTTTATTTTTATATTTTTAATTACCTTACTAAGTTAGTAATATTTTTGAGTCAAAGATTAATATTTTCTGTTAAGTGTTACAACTCTCTTAAAACCATTTGTACGCATATGCTTACGTTCCAAATTCTAAAAAGAAATGTTCTCTAACGAAACAAAAAACATTCCAAAAGAAAGCACGATCATTAATCCATGTATAACCAAATGACCACCATTCATATGACATATGTTAAGTCCAGGGGCGGAGCCAGGATTTAAACATCAAGGAGACCAAATTTAAAAGGTAAAAATAAATTCTCAACCATAGGGGAACCACTGTTCTACATTATACAATATACAATATTGACTATATCTTACATGAATATTACTAGTATAAAAAAATAATTGCAAAACGTGGGGGGACCACGGCCACCCTTGCCCCCATGGTCCATCCGCCCCTGGTTAAGCCTTTTGTCAAAAAGAATCCCATGCATACATCTTAACCGTCCAAATCATTCTCTGCATTTATAAAAATTTGATATTTTAAAAATATTAACCGAGACAAACCTAACAACATTCTATATGTTATCATTTATCTTTGTATATTAGTATAAAAATAATGTCAAAAATATGTTATGTGAATGATACACCTTATTAAATTAGGTCGCTTAATATTGAATAGAGGAAGTATCTTAATTGCTAAAGCTTCCTCAACCAATTCTATCCAAAAAAAAAAAAAGCTTCCTCAACCAAGTTGATGTCATTCAGAGTGGTCTCTCTCAGTTTTAACTTGTCTCTAGTAAAAAAATGTACGTTGAAAAATCTTGTGTTCGTCTCTAAGATATTAACAAGAACAAGATAACAATTCTCAACAGTCAATTACTTATTATACCCTAATGATGGATAAAAAGAGAAGGAACTAAGGATTGAAATTTGTTTCTCTCTCTTTTGTTGGAAGGGACAAACTTACTTAGTCATCAATTACTAATATTCTAGGTTTGATAATTGCTCTTCTCCCATGAGTTTTTACTCATTTCCGTCCTACGTGAGTTAACTCACACTCGGTTATTTGACGGGAATGAGCAAAAACAGATGGGAGAAGAGCAATTATCTCTGGGTTTCTATCTCTTCACAACTCTTGCTGGAAGGGAATTTTTTAGTTTAGGCCGCTATGAATGGCTTCTTAAACAGGAGTCTTTGGAAATATCGAAATTTACTTACTTTTGAAGGTAAAACTGAGCTGCACAATATCGAAACTTATGTTGATGATGACTCTAAAAATGTGGTTAGGTTTGTGAACAACGTCCATCTCTTCTTACAAAGATTCTTTATCTTCTTCGTGCTCCTAATGGACATGTCTATATTTCTCATATCTAAAGGAAAGCCAACAATTGTGACTTTCTTGCTAAATTGGGTCATGGTGGTTCCTTCTCTTGATCTATACTTGATGATCCCTCGACCCTGCTTAATTTTTTTATTTTAATTTTAAATAAATTTGTTTCTTCTCTTATTATTAAAAAAATAAGAAAGTTGGGTAGCTCAATTAATTGAAGGAGTTAATTGACGATGGCTCAAAGCTTGATGAAGAAAAAATATATGAATATTACAACTAACATATTAATATTTGTTTATCCAAAAAATTCTTACTAAAGCTGGAATGTTTTTAAAAATTATAAGATTTAGTTGTATTTATTAAAGTAATGACTATTATTTTATTTTTTGCTTTAGATCTTGTGTAAATTTTCACAGATTATAAGTAAATTTTCACAGTTTATGTTCTTTTTTTTTTTTTGTAGTGGCCGAGGTTTGAACTCCGGACCTTGCATATTTTATGCATTGTCTCATCAACTGAGTTAAGCTCACGAGGACAATTTATGTTCTTAATTAGTTATAAAACGTCTCAATGAAAATGTAAAAATAATTAGCTTGACAATGTCAAGTGAATTTCTGTTAATGGGTTAATAAGGTTTTATCTAAATCTAAAATACTAAATCTAAAACATTAGTTTCTTTAATAGCAATATTACAAAATCTAAATCTAAAACATCTAATAAATCCTAAAATACGTGACTTTACGTTAATAAATTGAGTTTTGTTTAACATGTAGAAGTAAAATGGTCTTGTACCATACATGTCTTTTTTACTATTAAGTAAAAAAGTGGCATTGTATCTCATTTAATTTAATGGTGAAATTTTTGATCTAATTTTAAAAACTAACTTGTACATGATGCAAGATTTATCTCACTTATGTACCTTAGAATTAGTCAATAATAGTACTAGAATAAATAAGTAAATGTCGTTATAGAAAACAACAAGAAATTGGGCTGATTTTTCCTTAAAAAAAAGTTGGATCGATTTGCTTGATAAAAGCTGATGAGGTGGTGTAACATATATGGTTAGATGAATCGAATGTTCCACATTGTTTTAATTGCACTGTCTATAGAATATGATATAAAGTGTTGTTTTTTGAAGAAATAAAGTGTTGTTAAATAGCGTATGTTTGGTTCTACGAATTGATTTTGAATGAATTAATTCTATAAAATTTATTTTGACTAAAACTGAATTAAGGTAAAATGATTTATGTTTGGATACATTCATGTAAAAATTAATTAAATTTTAAATTTGTGTGTAAAAATCGATTCTAGAATCAAAAACTATAAATCTTATCTACAAGTAAAATCAATTCTACTCGAAAGCGAAAGCATGTCATAATCAAATTAGGTGACATATATAGTCTATTTTTTTGACAAGATATCCAATCTTTTCTTAGTATGTACTATAAAATATGCAATCGTGTTATTCATTGTAGCACAAATAAAATAATTTTTTTAAAAAAGCAAAAAGTATAAAACACATAATCCAATGCAAACTGCAAAAGATTATGCAAAGAGAATTACAAAGACTCAAAACAAAGCCAATATTGGCTCCCAAAAGCAAAAGGAACAACATAAAAAGAACACCAAAATTGAGCATTATTCAAGGTGAAGCAATATTACTAATAACGACCTTAATCAATTTTTAGTGGAGTAACCACTAACAACAAGTAGTGTCAAGATTAACTTCTTTGATGTGTAAAGAACATTTTTGGAATGACAGTGACCAACCTATCGACACAACATCCTTTGGATGTGAGTCCCCACAATCAAACAAAACAAAAAAGTTTTGGTTTAAATATTAATTTTAAATTGGTTTTATACACACAAACTAGGTTGAAACAATTTAAAACAACTTCACTAAAACCAAACAAATTTAAAAATAAAATACTACTTCAATTTAAAAAAAACTAGTCCATATCAATAATTTGGATATAACTTAGGTTGATTTCAGGTGAATCTACAACTCTTTTTTATTTTAACCCTTTGAATTTTTACGAAACGAGCGCTGATAATTCAGAGTTCAACTATGAGTTAAATATAACATGATTAAAAATTATTCTATCAAGAAATTGGATTTGATTCTTTCGAACAATTCATCGTTTGATGAAATTTATTGAGCACTTGGGTGAAATCTTACAAATACATATATTATAAGAGGTTTTAAGCTACCTACAAACAAAGTCACGTGGCTCTCTTGAAACAACAAACCAGGTAGTTGCATAAATCTCATATGCCAAATGAATATTATAGGAATATTTTCTTAATTGGATAGAAAATGTATGCGAGTATAGTGGCTAGTTGGCAAAAGATGAACAAAGTTTATATTTTGCAAATGAGAGAAAATATCACCATTTCCATCCATTTGATTATTGAGAAAGACTTGCTTAGACACAAGCTTTTAAACACATCATTTAGGCACCCACACACAAAAGTATATTTCATTTATTATTTAAAAAAGAAATAAACAATGTTAATTAGTTGAGTTGAGATTTTCACAATTTCTAAAAAAAAAATTCTTATATTTATGAGAAAAATGGACACAAATGAGATTGATATTGTTGAAACCAATTTTTAAAATTATTTATCAAAATGGATCTCATCAATATATCAATCACATATTTATCATCTCTTATTAATCCAACTCTCAATTTCTTTTAAGAAATGAGAGTATTTTGAACCTAATTAGCTATATTCTCTAAGACCTTCGTCTCATCAATCATAGGCTTGGCCAGCCATGCTTGTATTTGAACAACTCAAACAATCAATGAAACTTTTATGAGTGCATCCATTTTATGCACTCAAATTGAACAATATTAACACCATTGACAATTTTGTGAAATTAGTGAACCTTAGACACAAAACTTCTTCCTTGTCAACTCACAAAGTGTATACACACATGCTCGTTGATAAGACTACAAGGTCACGTTCTCTAGTCGATTGTTCATTCATGTCTACACCAACTTCCTCTATTTAATTTGCTTTGCGTCATAGTTTTTTTATATGCAGATTGAGTGGTAAGTACATCTGAAAACTCACACACAAACAAGAGATTTAAAGTAAACACGAGAAATGAGTAGCGTAACATTTTCAAAATTGAAAGTTGAGTTATGCCTTACAACCTACTTTGCGATAGTTATAATTTGACGATATGTTATCTACAAACCATATTGTTTCTAAAGCAATTCATTTACATTGATGTTTTGATGATAACAAATCAAGAAAATAATTTGCATACCAACGGTTTGTTTAGGTGTGCATGTCAAGTCTAATGAGTGACTCTAATTGACTAGTGTGTCTTGAAGCATCATGAAGCATCTATGCATGAAGTTTCAATAAGCACTAGTGCAAATCAAGGATACAAGACCTGTTTTTTTTAGAGATTTAAGACCACTTTTGCACAAAAACAGGTCTGAAATCTCTAAAAATCAGGTCTTGTATCCCTGATTTGCACTAGTGAAGGCATCCATCTGCGTCGGGTGGACAAGAAGTTTACTTTTCTCTATATCTTAAGTAACTCTGGTTTATGGATAAGTCAAGTTCTCTAAAGCGTTTAGTGCATGCTTCCTATTACAATATAGTGAGAATAAACTAAAATTAGGTAAGTTTAGCTAGAGTTAGTATCTTGGTTAGAGTTAATAACTCTAGTTAACCTCACCTAACTCTAGTTTATTCTCACTATACTGTAATACTTCCATTCAAATGAAAGGCGTTAAGGAGTAACAAAGTCTAAGGAAGAAGTGACATACAAATGATTCTCTTGATGATTAAATTAAGTATCTAAATTCAAGAAATTACACTAAAATTCCTACTAAAAAAATTACTAAAATTCATTGATAATGACTATAGTCTATACATACGTTCACTTCAACACTAGTCTTAAGTCTTAACACTAACTTGGTGTTGAAACATGATGCTTACCTACCTATATGTATACTACATATACCTTTATCTTTTCAACAAAATATATACTATACACACACCTGCATATGATTCAACTCTTTTTTTTGACAAAAAATTTCCTCGTAATTTTACTCTAAAAACACAATTTTTTTCTTTATAAAATAACATAAATTATAAGGGTTATATTAAATCCAAATTTAGTATCACAATATATCATTGAATTATTCATCCTAAGTTATTTACCTTCTAGAATTCGTTCTCTTTCATTTTCAATTTAAATATCGCAAGTACAAATTCGTACTATTGAAATAACTCCAAATTAAAAATAAAAAAAATTAATCCTTTTCAAACCTAGACAAAATAAATAAATCCAAAAACACATCGAATCAATAACAATTGTTGTTACACTATATCTATTCGACACGTATTAATATTATTGGTGACAAATACGACACCCTGTTAACCACAAAAGATGTTATGTGGTAGGGACTAAAACAACCTATTTAAGGGTTGTATCCCTTAATGAGTGTAATCTCTTATTAAATCCGTTCACATGTTTGTGAAGTTCTAATTAAGGTCCCCAATCAAAGTAGTATTTTTAGCCACTAATCCCATGTTATCTTGTGCTTTAACTTTAAGCACTAGAAAGTAAACAATAACATTTCCATGTAAAGGAATTGTATTAATGGTCTCTACTAAATAGTGTTGCTTTGCTGGACTTAGATTATTATTATGCCAATGGATAGAAGAATCAGAATCCACATATTACATCTAACGCTATGTATGGACCTATAGAAAAGCAACTCCCTTTTTTGGAATTTTTGTAGTTAGCAAAATTGCTAACAAAAGTTATAGTTAATATATTTAAGAGAAATGATATTTGTACAACTACTTTGTGACAATCTTTTGACAATTTTTACTCTCATACTTATATTATACTCTTATTCTCTCTCTTCCTTTTTCTCTTTCCATTGTTTTTGACTAATGAAAAGAGAGGGAAAATAAGTTGTCACAAGAGTTGTCTCAAATGAATGTTCAAATATCACTACTCTATATCTAATGGATAATGCATTCATTGATTCTAATGCAATAGTAACATATACGTTTTTCATCTACTCCATTTTTTTCAGTGATATATATATCGATGAGTTTAATGGTGGTGGGTTGACGGTACAAAACAATTTTGCACATACAATCAATCAAAATATTTTGAATTGCCACGTAAATTAAAAATATTAATTGATGTAGCGATTTTAAATATTTTAATTGGTTGTGTGTACAAAATTGTTTTCGACTGTCAACCCACCACTATTAAACTCATATTTGATCATCAAAGTGAATATAAATTTTTTGCTTTGTGTATACAAAATTTATGTTGAAATAAACAATATTATTTGACATTTCAAAAGAGTTAATTTAAAACTAATTAAGGGAAAAACATAACACAGTATGAAAGTGGAGTGGGTTGAAGAATCATGTCAAGAGGTGCACATCACTCAACATTTCAAAACCCATAACATGGATTTCCAAAAATGGTAATGCTTTTATGTAACTTTACTTGGTGTCTCGACTGAAAATTACTTGGTGAGAAGCACATATTTATTTGATAAGATAATGAGTGGCTAACACTTAGTTGAAGTTAGGAAATGGTCTTTTTAACTAATTGAATGATGTATTTATAGTATGGACTTATAAAGTGATATCTTTTCTCTTACTTAGGGCCACGTATAATGTTGTTGTACTTCTATTTATTCAATAAAAATTATTGGTATCTCTATCTCTATAATATTGCAACAACATTTTATCCATTGCTTTTCAATCTAGTTGACTTTGCGGCTTCTTTCCACACTTCATTTTCTTATATAGCTGGTCTCTTAATTGGCTCAATTTGAAGTTAGTTTACTAGTATATTGGGGCCAATCAAATGGAGATATGATCCCATTAATTGGCTCTATGGATATAAGATGAGATTGAACCTTCAAATTATATGCGAAAGATATCATTTTTTATAAACTCTTATTAGAAGTTATATTTTTCGGTGCAACTTAAGTTATTGGATGTGAGGTCCTCGTGAAAATAACTCAGTTGTAAGGAACAATGCATAATATATACAAGGTCAGAGTTCAAACCTCGACCGCACAAAAAAAAACTCCTCTGTCTATAAACATTTTGCAATTCTATGAACATTTAATTTAAGAGTAATGCATAATATCAAGAGCAAGTTTCTCTATGCATAGAAGTACTCTTAATTTAAGACATGTCATTTTATCGCTACCAAACCTTTGAGTTGTCAAATTTACCTATATGTATGGGTGACAATGTGACAAATGGATTGGATATACTTTTAATTTGATTATGATGGATGAATTAAAACAATATATTGATTCATATATATGATCGATTAAAAACTTGTTAGAAGTATCCAATTCACTCATATATGATCCATTTAAAAAAATAATAGTTTAATCTTATTAACGGACGATTATCCAATCCAATCCATCCATGGTTTATGGTTATGTAACATCTTTTTTTTCTAGGGCTCCTTTATGCTCACAGTCACACCATTAGGGCTGATTAAGCGTGTTTGGATAAGTGTTTAAATCGATTATACATGGCTTTATAATTAATTTGAGCTTACTTGGTTTCTTACGATAAGTGTTTAAATCGATTAGTCAGTATTTTCAAAAACAATATTTCTATTTTTATCCTCTTAACTAATGCGCTAAGGGCACTCTTTAATATTTTTTATATTTATTTCAATCTTTCAATTTAAGCAACTTGGTGTAAAAACATTCAACTCAATCTTTCCGGATTTTGAGTTAATCGAAGCAATAAGGAGAGAAAAATAATACTCCCTCTGAATGAAATATAAGCAAAAATTGTAGTTGAGAAGATGATATATGTGGGCTAAATTTTTAGCGAAGAACAACAAAGTGATGCAATATAATTGTCCACATACGATACGATTGGAGTAAAAGTCAATGAAAATTCAATAAATGTGGTTAAAAATGTCAACTTTGTTTTGGATGCAATATAATGTTCTGTAAAATTGGTTTACTTTTAATCTTCTTCAGAAAACCGCTGTCATAATAATTGTCTTATCTTGCTTAGGTGTGAAACTTGTATATCCATTAACAAACTACATGTTTCATTATATTGCCTTTGATGCAAGGCCCTACATAAATCCCCTGAAGTATGGGTTGGTTACAATTTTTCTCTCATTAGACACCTATACATAAGAATCAAGTAAATTTAGAGATAGTTTATTGGGTAACCATATAAATTGTATGCATTAAACTTAAATATGCCACCAACCACGAAGGAATTTTTTTGTGTATACAACAACCTAGAATGTGCTAACATTAGCAAATGCAAATTCTTTATCTCGCAGCCAATGATCTTTATGCTTCTAACTAGGACATCCACATTTGCTCAAGATTGACAACGTTGGTATAACTTCCTAATGTCCAGATTGAGGATCATTTCTTAACACTTTAGTTGGTAAAAAGATGAACGTCTTGAAATAGCGAGAGAGACAAAATAGGGTTACCTCAAGGTGCAAGTAGAGTTAAAGATTCATATTGAACCTTTAACTCTTTCTTTATTTTCCACAGATCGCTTTGAATCTCTCATCATTCTACACGTAAGATGTTGTTATCTCATTACTATCAAACAAAATGCTAATTAACATATAAACAAAGGTATTTCAATTACCTTTCAAATAGATACATCCCACAATATTGTACTGGACCGCGAAGGATTGCTTCGCTAAGAAGTTGAATCGGGAGATGCACTAGTGCAAATCAAGGATATAAGACCTGTTATTTTAGAGATTTAAGACCAATTTTGAACAAAAACAGGTATGAAATATTTAAAAATCAGATCTTGTATCCCTGATTTGCTCTAGTGATGGTCCATTGAGTCAAAGAAACATGGTGGACAAATCTTTTCCATCTTGCATTATATGATAATTAAGAATGTTTTGTTCCAGCTTAACCAAGTCTTTCATCAATAATGTATTACAACATAAGTCTTTAAATAAATGACTTAATTTTGCTAATGGCTTTCATATCTCTACCGGCTAGGAACGAAGTGCATGAATACATGACATGAATCATGACTTTTCCTCGTATGATGTCAAAGTGTATCTTGCATTTGGATTTTCAATCTTTCACTTTGGAAGAGCTCTCATCTCCAAGTATGTGTGTAAACAAAGAAAAGGTACATCCATTCTCACGTTTTCATTGTCATGTGTTTTTCTAGCAACATTCATGATAGTGTCGAACAAATTTCCTCAAAGAAAATCTTCTCAATATGCATCACATCAAGACTTAGAATCAAATATACTAAAGGATAAAGAGGAGGAACACACTACTCAAGAGTTACTTGCTACACAAGCAATCAAAACTCTAGCTAAGGAAAACGGTTATAACAGCTTAGATAGTTAGTTACAAGAGTAGGGTGCTATCTTATATGTTTCACACATGATAAGCTTAGCATAAACTAGCAAGAGGTTCAATATAAATATTTGTAACCTTGTACTTCCTCCGTCTCAAAATGTAAGCAAAAATTGGAATTGATGTATCTGGTACAAATTTTAAACCAAATTAACTTTTATTGACCAATTTTTATTTACATTTTGGAACGGAGGGAGTAATATTAAATCAATCAATGAAGCAATGATTTTCTCTCATATTTTCTCATACTTTCTCTCATTTTCTTCTTGTTCTTAGTTTACTCATTATTTAGAAACTCATGATTACAAAAATATACATATTATTTACACTATTCTTAACATGTGTGAGAAATTTCCACTCAAAAAAGTATATGGGAAAAATATCGAGATGCTTGTAAAAAAGTGATATGATAGTAATTTTTTTTTTCTTTTTTTGATAGTTTTGTTTTCATCATTGATAGGGATTTTTTGTGGGATGTAATTTCTTGAGATTCTAACTTGTCATTAGTCCTAATAGAGTAGCATATCTTGATTTGAATAAGTAAGGCAGAATGGTGTGCGTGTGATAGGGACATTAATTAATAGAAGAGTGACTGCATTTGGTGTAAAGTTGCATTGCAGCGGCGCGACGGTGACATTGACTTGAGATTCAATAAGGTCTTTGAGTTTTAGGCTTTCTATTTTTACTTCTTTTTTACTATTACAACATGTAAAAATCAAGAGTTTCTCTAATATCTACATTCCAAAAAGGTCTAAATGTAACTCTTATTATTTTTAGGGTCTTGTTAACGAGTGTTCCTGAAACAATCTTTAAACATTCTAAAAAATAGCCGGCGAATCTTTATTGACACTACTAGAAAAAGAAAAATTAGCGAGGGAAATTAGTGACGGAAAAAATGAAATTCCTCACAAATTCTTTGGTCGCAAAATTTAGTGACGGAATTAGAGAGAGATTTCACGTTTTCCCTCACTAAATATCCCTCACTAATTTTTGTTTTTTTAGTAGTGTGAAGTGATGTTGGCTAGGTCCTTTCATCGAGTTAGTCTTATTGTTCTTTAAGAAAGTCAAATATTTAAATTTTCAATGCATTGATTACACAAATTTTCATAAAAATTTACCACTTAAAACTCTTAAAGCCCCGGTGACACTCGTTAATATTTTCCTTATTTTTAATAACCTATTTTGCTAAATAACATGTATTTTAATCCACCTTTAAAAAAAAACGTTTTTTCCTTAAAAAAAAACATGTAATTTAATCGATATGGGTTAGGTTAGCAGTATAAGATTGAACTTTAAAATGTGTTCCTCATAGGATTTTATGTTCGAATTCTCAATCAGTGGACATTGAAATTGAATTTTGAATTAGTTGATTCTTAAGCCGGATATAAGTTTTCAAAATATATAAAATTTACCGGAAAAAAAAGAAAATGATGGCTTCATACCAATGTTTTTAAAAAAATGAGAAGTATTAATTGTTAGTTTTTCTTTTGAAACAAAAAAGGTGTAATTATATTAAGTGGAATATTAATTGTTACCGGTAGTTGTTATGTGTGTTAGTGAGGTAGTTGGACCTAAAACATTTTTGTGAGTTTAAGATGTTACTCCCTAAAAAATATCGAGTAATTGGTGGATCGAATGAAAGCTCTCCTCATATAAGTAGTTTTTGGAAAAATAGTCAAATTCTCCTTGTATTTTTTTACGAATGAGTTATTGAACCCTCCTTTTATTTATTTTTTAGGTGTAGTGACTATACATATTTACTATACTTTTACGATTCATACTTTATTTTGTCATATTCCATCTTTACATATACCTACTTATACATCATCAGGTGTGTAACTTTTTCAAGCTTGGAAGGTAACATATATGTGGATATGGTTGTTCAATGTACAACATGCATATTAGTTTTTAATTTCTTTTTTCATTATCCAATTAATGAGACTTGTGACCAATAAAAAATAATATTAATAATTAGTATCTAAATTTTTATATATTATTATTTTTTAAATATATCAATCTGTGTAAACACTATATACTTCTGAGAAATAGGTGCAATTATGTGGGTTAATGGACCAATTTGATCCATTTACTTTTTTTATTTATTTATTCGCCCATTTTATTTTTTAATGTTTTTTAAGGAATTTTTTTAATGCTACATTGATATATTTTATTCGATGACATATAATTGAATGCACGTGTAAATTTTATTTACGATAACATTAGGTATTTAAAAAGAATATGCAATGTATATCTTTTTTGTTAAGTTTACATATTTAATACATATTTATAAATAAATAACAAAAGATACATATTTTTTCCCCTAATTTTTTTATTAATAATTTTTAAATGACCTAAAATATAAGTAATATTGTTTTTTTAAAAAGAAACATATGAAGATGTTGATAGTGGACCATCCTGAAACCCAGTAGATTAGTCCGGCCCGACCCATTTTTTTTATATGGATTGGGTAAAAAATACCTACGAGGAATGTTAGCAATACTAACTTTTCAACACTCTCTCTAGCACTCACTCTTTTATTGGATGAAACTAAGGTATGTCTCACCACTTTGTGTGTGTTCAATTTTTAAAGTATAGACCAACAATGATTTCAACCAACAAGAGAGTGTTCAAAAGAGAATGTGACTAGCATTACTCAAATACCTATTGTTTTTTGGCATATTTTTTTACAATTCAGTGTATATATACTAAAATATGGGCTAATGAGTCGGCTCATCTCATTTTTACATCTCTATTATATAATTTTAATCAATCTTTTTGTTTTTAACAAAAAACTATATGCTTCTCATATATGTGCATGTGACTTCATATGATTAAGGAGGGTGGTATTAGTTTGTAAAAGATCATTTACCCATGAAATTACAAAAAATAGTAATGCATGCAAACACATTAGTTTTTGTATCCATGCATGCCATGTTAATATATGATTAACATAGTTAGGTACGTAAAACATTTTGATATCACTCACAGAAGTACTTTATTACAAGTAACACATCATATAATTCTCCTTCTATTTAAACCCTCCAACACCTATTATCATTTCCATCTCTCTTCACCTTTCACTCACACACACTCTATCTCCCTCTCTCATTCTCTCTCATATACATACAATAATAATGGATAAAAAACCATGCAACTCATCTCAAGATCCTGAAGTGAGAAAAGGGCCATGGACCATGGAAGAAGACTTGATTTTAATCAATTATATTGCAAATCATGGTGAAGGTGTTTGGAATTCCTTAGCTAAAGCTGCTGGTAATTTCTTTAAAAAAAATCACACTTTTAATTATATATTAATTACATGTTGAGCACTCTTCATATATATTATTTTCATTGCTTCTCTATTTTTCTTCGTAAACCCTAACTAGGGTAATATTTAAATCAACTTTATTTTTTTTTCTTCTAGGTCTTAAACGCACAGGAAAAAGTTGCAGGCTTCGATGGCTAAACTACCTTCGTCCAGATGTTAGAAGAGGGAATATTACACCTGAGGAACAACTTTTGATCATGGAACTTCATGCAAAGTGGGGAAATAGGTGAATATTTATATGATTATCATTGTATTTTATATTTTTATTTTAAAAAATATATATATTGTGCATGTGCTTTACCTAACTACTAGATCTTAATTTTTTGTTAAAGAAATGGTATATTTTTAATTATTACTAGTTTAAATTAATTTTTATCCATTAACCTTTATCTTACAAAGATGAAAGAATTTCTTGTTTCTCTGTCTCCCCCTCTTCTTGTTATATAAGTAAGCACACCATGAGAAAAGTACTATAAGGAAACATTAGGAGTAAAGAGGAAGAAAACTTTGTGCTTGAGAGAAATCTAGCCAAGAGGAAGACTTCAACACATGGGAGTTTGTAAAACCTATGGCTGAAAATATTGCTTATACGTGCAAAATCAGTTTCTATGTTTTTAAAGGCTTCAAAATGATTTGTTTTGTGGTTTTATATCCGTATGGGAGTGTTGGAGAGTTTTCCTTTAAAGGTATATGTTATATGTTTTCCTTTTTGCTTAATTTAATATCTCTCCCCCCTCCTCTCTCTCCCTCTATCTCTCTCACAATTTTTTCCTTGAGAAATATAAATGAAGATGGAGCTTATAAGAGGTTATGTTATGGACCTATAAAACATATGCATGGAAGGTTTGGAGATTTTGATCTCATTAGAACATAAGGAATAAGGAGGTGCATCAATGTTATATATTTCCTTTTGAAGAAAACAAATCAAGAATTCATATAGTGCAAAGCTTTTCCTTCTTTTCTCTAATTTATTTCTAACTTTTAAAACTTATAAGCATCTTTTATATATGTTGTGAAAGATGTACAGCAAGGTTGGTAGTTAGAGAAACATTTTAGCTTTACAATTGGAGCTTAGTATACCTTATATAGGTTTCAATCTTATAAATATATAAATATTTTTTGCTTATTAAAAAAATGTATATATGTACGAAAGTGATCTTGTACTCTAATTAATAATAGTTTATTTCTTTAGCTCAATAAGAAAAGTAAAATTCTAAACTCAAGTTAATTTGTTTGTGTATATTTTTTTAAAAATAACAATACAATTTTAATCAATTTGTAGTAAATTGGATCCCTACGTACCGCCTCTACATCCTTTGCAACATTGCGGAAAAAAAAAGAGAAAATTAAATGTAAAATAGAGTTAAACAAGACAAGGAGAGAATATGAATCTATGAAACAGAGAGAGAGATAGAGATAGAGATAGAAATAGCGAGCGAGGATAAAGAGGTTGCGGAGGGAGGTCAGATGTACATGATCTAGACGTTTACTTTGTAGAAGATAAAAATGTATCATCATAACCTTTATTGAGAGAGAGAGAGAGAGAGAAGCTAGATGTACATGATCTAGATGTTTACGTAGTAAAAAGTGAAAAAGTACTATCATGACGTATATTGCCTCTCAGTAGTAAAAGACAGAGACTAAGAGGAAGAGATATAGGACATAATACGAAGATAGGATATGATACGGAGAATGAGGATAGATACCTAGAAGATGGAGAGAGCTCCCTTTGCATTTATCTTTGACAAATTTAGAGAGAGAGAGATAGGAGAGTGAGATGAAAATGAAAAAAGATAGAGAGAATATAGAGGGCTTGAGAGAACTCTCACGGTTGAGGACTCAAATCGGATGAAATGAATTCACATAGTAAAAAACAGACTTGGATCCTCTCCAACGTGCATTCCTTTCCTACAAAGAAAAATAAGTGTGGGAGGAGAGGGTGAATGGAAAATAGGAGAAAAAGATTAAGAGAAAATGAAATTAAGAGATATAGAGAAAATAAAATGTTGGAGAGGGATAGAGAGAAATTTTATTGTAGAGAATACAATTTCGTAAAAATTAGAAACATGAAAAAAAGAGTATAAAAAACATTTAATTTTCTTATATAAAAAATATATGAACTAGGATATAGGTGGTATGTGCCTCAATACTAATAATTATAGTATAGTATAGTATATATGATAATGATGCCATTCATTTTCCTATATAATAATGATTGAGAACCAAATAGCTTGGACAAGGTCAGCTTCTATTTTAGGTTGAGCTCATGGAAAGTGGGGGCACATTAAAATAGCACTCTAGTCACATGACAAAGAAATTTCAAGAAGTTTGGTAAAAATAGATCCAAACAAAATGCCATGCAACTTTTGGCTCTTATACAAATGGTGTGAGTGCAATTTTAAATTTTAATTTTGAGAGTCGTATAATGCATACATAAACTATAGCTATAGCTCCACCCTATCTAGTGTACCTTCCCAATCTTCCAACTCCTTCTAAACCAAGAAAACAAGTACAAAACAGTAAGAAGATAAATAAGTAAATACACAAATAATTGTTTTTTTTCACTAAGTTTTGAAATATTATTTATCTTTATTTACATAGTATATATAAAGTTGTCAACTTTTATAACTAGCTATGGATAATGAAATCTACTAGGTAATTGGTACACGTGGCATTTTCTTGAACAAAAAGCTAGAAGTTTATTGAAGTTTAAGAGTCATAAAAGAAAAGGAAAAAAAATGTTTGAAAAAAAAAATCATTGAAAAAATTGAAATTGGAGAGGAACACAACTATTTTATGAAGAGGAATGTATATGAGAAAGAGAGAAGTTTGAAAATGTTTGAATTGAATCATAATTTCTACTACCTTTGAGACATGTAAGTGAGAAATGTGATATTGGTGATCTTGGAGCCCAAGCTACAAAGCAGAGGCATCAATTTTCCATTGTATCATCAAAGGGACCTTGAGCATCTTATAACAATAGTCTTTTTATATGTGAACTCTAACATGCACATCACTTTTATTCTCAACCAAAGAACATGGTCTTACTTGAACACATGACACCTATTTAATATTTTTGTTTCTACTTTTTGCTTACAATAAAATGTGCACCATTTGACAGCTTTTAATTAATATCCACTTGATGCATTTCTTTTTCAAGAAACTTCATATATAATTCCACACATGCACATTTTTCTATGAGCCACCTATATCTCCTCATTTTACATTCTTTCAAAACAAAATCTCCTCATTTTACATATGGTTTTCGAACATACAATGTTCATTTTATAAAAATGTTTTAAATATACTTAGTCTCATTAATTAATATATACTTAATAAAACTAATCATTTGATACAAAGGTTTTAAATCATAATAGTAGTATTAACAATCAGATACTAGAAAGAAAGAAGAAAAAAAACTACCGACATAAATTAGTGATGAAAAAAATTATACAAATTATTAGGTTGATCCAAAGTGAAGGTGCTAATATATATATATATAGCCAAGCATGAAAATAACTTTTTCAGTTATATGTCACTATCTTTTTATTCAAATTATTCACCATTGCAGGTGGTCCAAAATTGCAAAGCATCTTCCAGGAAGAACTGACAATGAGATTAAGAATTTTTGGAGGACTAGGATACAAAAGCACATTAAGCAAGTTGATCATCCTCACCAAAATAATTTCCAACAAATGAGTTTAGAGATAAATGATCATCATCAATCAAGTAGTAGCCAAGTTTCCAACATTGTAGAACCAATGGAAACTTACTCTCCACCTTCATACCAAGGAACTTTGGAGCCATTTCCAGCTCAATTTCCAACAATCAATGATCATCCCTCAAGTTGTTGTACAAATGACAACAATAACAACAATTATTGGAGCATGGAGGACATCTGGTCAATGCAATTACTCAATGGAGATTAAATCAATGGTTAATTAATCATATTATCTCTAAATAATTAATATATAAATATAAATTAATAATATAATAATATATATTTGCATAAGTGCAACTATGTGCCACTTATATGCTAGAGTATTATATATCTAGCTTAATAACATATATATAATTAGGTATGTTCATATATATATAAGTAGTTTAATTTGAGTTTGGTGTTAATTAAGAGCTAAATTAGTTATGGATTGTATTAATATAGGTGCATATACTATTATAAGTATATTTGCATACTTTTTTATTATATAGTAAATGAGTTAGTAGGTGGTGGATTATATATGTGAGATATGTGTTAATTTGAGAAACCGCAAACGATGAAGCATATATATATTCTCATTGGCAAGCATGCTATTATTTTAGTAAAATCCTATATTATTATCTCAATCACTGCTTTTGTCTCAAATTGTATATATATATTTGTAGCTTAATATGTTAAGATTTTGATTTAGAATCTCTGACTCAAGCTCAAGCTAATGATTAGTTGTCCTTACATAATCTATATAGATTTATTCGTACATACTATATAAAGACTTTTAATTAGTTAGAATGAGAAATTTCTACAAAAGTTGATTAGTCAAAAGTTAAGTTTTTAATCATTATAAGTTAGTTACTTTTCTCTTATAATCTTAAACTTGGTGTTTCTTTTTTTCTTTCTAGTAGATTAGGTAAGGTTATGTAAGACGTGGGTGATTATAAGATATTATTTTATATAGTATAGTATAAATGGAAAGACACACCATGCGAGTATGGGCATCAACTTGCATTCAAATTTTGGAAAAAGAAATTGCCCATACACTGCCTAACTTAAACCACTAGAAAACTGACACGTGGTTGTGAATAGAAACCTATTAGCCATTTTTGGCAAAAACACAACTCTACTTTTCCTTATTACCCACTTTGGTGCATGGCCATGCAACATATTGGACCCCGACGTAAACCTAATTTTCTTGGGGATGAGTGTATAGTTTAAGTCTTCACATGGTCCTCTTAAGATCCACGCACCATATATCTATATGTAAACAATCCACATTAAGTATTCTTTTTATTATAAGAAAATTTAGAGTGAGGATGATGCCTCAACCCAAGGTAAGAAAGACCTTCGAACTCAAATAGTTTTAATCAAGAGATTTAGGGTTTAGCACCAAAGAGTTTGAGATAAGGAGGTTGAAAATTCAAATCTTAACTACTAATAACACAACATATTAACCACTACTATTTATTTATAAAAAATCCTAATAATGGTGTATTCTTATCAAAATTGTTTTAGTCGTAGATTTTAACTAAATCTCCTTTCTTCTTCAATTATCTAGTTGTTTTATGTAATTAGTTGATAGAGCTCTATAGTTCTAGACCAATAATTAATAATGATTCATGTGATTATTATTCTTGTGGTGAATTAGAAGAGATTATGATTATTATTATTATTTAGGCTAGATGTGTAATTGAAAGCTAGGGTTGTCATTTTGTGAGCACAAAGTTAGGCAAATGACGACATGATATTGGAGTAGCATTGATAGTGTACCAAACTTGAACTTTAGTTTGCAATACATTTTAGGAGAAAGGGATGAGAGGGTCACTTGAGACTTGCCCTATGTTGTGTTGTATCTTATAAAGGAAATGAGGACAATTACCTGTGCCTTTTTAACTGCATGCCTATTTCTTCGTATCTTCACAAGAAAAAGAGTTTCTTTCTTACACCATTTGCCATTCCACACTCAATTCAATCACATGTTTTGTGTGCAAAAAACTTTTTCTATTTTATTCCAAATTTAAAGGGAAAATAGCATGTGATGGATAAGGATCAATCACGTTAGGGGTCGGCCACTCAAACAAAACGTCACGCATCTAGCTATTTTTAAAGATGAGACAAAATTAATGATAGTTAATACTTGTAATTTTAGTATAATCACCAATGCTACAATCACGATCAAATAACAAAATGGTTTTCTTAAATAATAATTGTAGCTACAAATTACATATTTTTTTCGTATTAACCCCGCGATTATTTTGGCTAAAAGATAAATAAAATCCGATCAACAATTGTTTTGAACATAGTTTGAACTACTTGAATTTAATATTGCTACAAATTACATCTATAATGATTGATATCGTGAATCATGTGTATCCTATGAGTGGTAAGCAACATGGATATATTTAGCATGTGTTCAACTTGTGAGTCATGCATATGAAGATTTTTCATCTGAAAGAGAAGATCCTTATATATCCTTTATATCTTCAAAATATTAATTACTTTCATAGTTGTGCACAGAGAATACCTTGAAAAAACTAATTAAAGAAGTTATTGAATGCATGGTAACACATCTAAGTTTGTGGCAGAAGGACAAAGTTTTGATTCCTAAAAAACATGCAACCGGAAGGAGGTGGTGAGCTTAACTAGTGTGCAACTAAGTTTTGGATGGAGATTAATCTCATAATCGATTCAAATAATCAAGTTATGGGACACATAAAGGATTTATTAAGGACTTAACTAGAGCATAATGGGGGGGATCCTCCAAACTCCAAAGAATAAGTATCTTATGGAGTAGATTATGTAAATACGATATTTTGGGTTGGCATAACGTTGGACCAAAGATTCAAGGAGGGCTACAAAATTATGTTCTCTCCTTGTATTTAGATAGAGTTGTGTAATTTCTTCAGCTTAGTGAAAATTCTTATACTCATGTTATGTGATTTATTTCTCCTTATTTATTGAAGGTTGTTAGTTGTATTGTTGTTAATAAAAGTCACATAACTTACAATCTAACATAGTGGTAAAGCTCCTCCATTCACCTTTTCGATCAAATAGCTGAAAGTTAGAACCTGAGTTTAATTGGAGAGTGAAATAATTCTTGGCTAGACTATATTGATCTCACAACCAAATTTAATATTATCAGAGCTCCTTCCATAAGAACAAGGGAGTTAACACACACAAAATAACTAAAGGTTTTTTTAAGAGGAAAAAAAAAGTGAAAGTCAATTAGTTATAGACTAACCCATTTAATTCTGTTGGTTATTGGAAGTTAAAATAACTAATTCATTGTCACTAAGTAGTTGTAGCTTTATATGCCTATGATTGAATACAACTCATTTTTCAATCTATTCGTAAGTCTCAAATATTTCCCACTCTTCAATGATCTCTCTCTCCACGTAAATATCTACTACTCATAATTGTACATAGTACTCTTGCCTCGCAAAGGAATCGAACCCAGTTCATATAATAAAAGAACATATAGATCGACCACTAAGCTAGCAAACAATTACTAGTATGATTTTTTTTAGCAATGGAAAACTTAGGCCATTTTATTAATAATTAAAGGGTATAAATATGATGGTACATCATGAAAGATATAGGGGTTAGGAAGAGATAATGATGCTCTAGATATAGTACGAGCAGTCATATTTGTTTGCCTCCTAATGTGTTTCACAACATAACTATTACAAGTAGATAAAAGATCCTTACATGAAGAAACGATGTCCCCTATTTCATTTTGCAGCGCAAGAGAAGCGTTAACTGATTCCAAAACAAATTTACAGTCAGACTCAAATATCAGCGATGACATTTCTCTATCAATGGCAAATTTGATGGCCTCATACAAAGTCATTGTTTCAGCTTTGGTTGGTGATGGCGCACAATGAAAATAGTTGGGCATACCCTATATAAGGTGGATTGTGTGATTACGAAAACAAAAAATGTAACCTACAATGATATTATTGTTGAAGAACGCACAATCAACATTGCACTTCAAGAATGTGGTAGGCGGTTTGGACCATCGAATCATTTGATGCACTTGTTGACTCCCTTTGTTTTTGTTGTTGTATACAACACCACTCATGAAGTGAATCATTCACTCTTTGCACAATCACAATTACTAGTATATTCTAAGGCATGTTGAATTTGTATAATTGTTAAATATTGGAGAGAAACTACTCCAATCACCATCGACGGCGTGTATTATAATACAAGCAAAGGATAAATAAGTTTAGCTTACATGCACTTTTGGTCTTCTATTTTCATACAAATGAAGTTTTAGTTCCCCTATTTTAAAATCAACTTTTTCTAGTCTTTTCATTTAATTCTTTTTCTTTTGAGTTTTCATCTCTCGTCTCATTTTTAAATATTTTTTTATGATGTGGCCTAAAAACAAATACAATTACTACAATTATATCAAAGAGCTAAGATATATACATTTTTTTAAAATTGAAGAACTGAAATATTTAAACCACTATACCAACATTAAGTGCCATTATTTTATACAAATGTCATTATACCATATTTTTCATAATGAACATTTACAGTATCTCTCTCACACACACACAAATCAAACAATCAGTACGAATGAAAAATATTAACTCCACTATTTGTATTACTCAAATGTTTATGTATATTAAAATATTTAAATTTATGATAATTAGAAGTATAGCTTAGCTACTTTTCCAACATTTTATCATATTAGCAGAAAAATAATAATGTTTAAATTTGTTCCTTCTTTTCTCAAATGTTTTATGTATCGTATAATGTTTAAAGTTTCTATTTTACCATTATAATTGATTCCTTAATCAGTTACCTAGAGACGTCAATTAGTATTTTCCTTAATATATGTTTTTTTGGAATTTGACACTAACAAACAACAGCAAATGTAGTAGCTCCTCCTTTTTCCAGTATGCATGCGACCTTCTTTTACTATTAGCCCCTTGGTTTTTTCATTTGGTGACCTTAAACACTAACATAAATAACTTTTATTTTTAATAATATGGATTACTTTAGATGTAACATCTTATTAATCTTTGTTTAAGACGATTAAGTTGTACAACTTGGTAATCTTAAACAATTAAACCAAATCCAAATCAGTAAACAATCAAACAAACTCACCACAATAAATTTTTCGCAATCAATTTATTTTTTATTTGCATCTAGCACAACAAACAAACATTTACTTTAAGTGTTTTTATTATTATATATGTGTGCCTTTTTATCTTAAATATTTATGTTCTAATTATATTTATATCATGTTTCCTTTCACATATTTACCAACATAAAAATATTAAGGTTTAAGTTAGGTGTGCACATTTTCATTAGTTTAAGTTACAAATAACTAAATGACAACTATAAAAATTTGAATATAACATTTCTAAATTTATTTATGAACCAAAGTAATTATGGCTTAATTACAGTTTTGGTCTCCTAAGTATCCCGATCTTGTAATTTTGGTCCCTAACAAAATAAATTACAACCAAGCCCTCTAAGTATTGCCTCTTTTACAGTTTTGGCCCCCCAGATCAATTTTGACTAGGTCAGTTCAGACAGCCAAATAGGTGAAACGTGTGTTAATAATGTCTTATTTTTTAAAATATTTATGTCAGCTTGGAAAATAATAAAACGAATAAATAAAAATATAAAAAAATTAAAAAACAAAAATACACCGAGAAAAAATTGTTCCACGTTTCAAGGTTCTGACGTCGACGCTCAACATCAAATTCAGTACGAAACTCATGCTCTCGATGATTCCAACTCCGATGTTGTTTACGGGAATGGCGGTTAAAACCCTGAATTCACAGTACAACACTTTGATGAGTCTGATCAGCTTACGCAGTCGTTTCGTGGTCAAGTTTATGTATTCGATTCGGTTACGTCTGCTAAGGTACAATTCTCAATTTTGTTAAGTCAAAATTAATGAAACATATTTGTATACTTTTGTGGGTATTTTGACTTCTTTTATGTTTATAATTGTATGTTTTAAAACATAAATATGTTTATAACAAAGTGATATGTATGGTTTTCTTATCTCTTTTATCTCTTGTTCAAAAGAACTTTTTTTTTATTATGATTTTTAGTTAAATGTTTTCACTCAAAGTCTTGTCTTGAACTATAAATTATAAACATTTATTGATAGATGGTAAACAAATGCTTATCTAGTTAGGGAATTACTTAGATAACTTATCAAATATAAGGGTAGAGTAGAGGTCTATTCAAGTTTGTTAGATGTCGAATAAACAAGATGTTTGAGTTGGTTCTCTCTGTAAGGGTAGATGTTTATTCTAGTAAAACTAGCTAACGTTTGTCACCTTTTTTAACAAGAAAATGTTACATACATTTGTAACTTAATGATTAAATTGAGCAAAAACTTAAGTAATTATAAACAAGTAAATGAATAGATTCACGGTGTGTTTGATAGAATTTCATTTTTCAACTTAATTTTGACAAAAGTTACATACATCATCATTCCAAAATGTACTAAGTGAAATTGTAATTCAAGATAGATTCTCTATCCCAAATCTCTTTGTAAGTGAAAGTTGATGAGAGTTGTTTCTCATGCTCTCATTCTCAAATAAAAGTATTCATTTTTTTACTTGTTTTTGTCAATTCCTACTCGCCTACAAAATTCTTAGTAAATAGGTAAATGTGATAAATTCTATGAAAGTTTAAAATAGTTTAAAAGTTGAAGCTAAAATAGTGCATACATTGTAAAATTTAGGAAGAGATACAGTATTCGAAGATGCAAGTACCAATTTATCATAACAAAGTTAGTATTTGCTTAAAAAAAATAAAGTTATAATTTTTGTATTTATGGAGGTGACCACTACAAATTTGTGGTTGGTTCAAATGGTAAGAAATTAGTGCACCTTAAATCAATGGTCGTGAATTTGATCCAACACACTCGCGTAAATGAAAATACTAGATGCGAGAGAAAAATCCACATTATATTTTCAACAAATTGGAAAAGTTTACTAGAATATAAGTATACCTAGTTCAATATAAAAATGATGTATAATTTAAAATGTTACCTAGTGTATAAAGTGAAAATAACTTCATTTCTTATTGCAAAATTAAGCACATTGACACCATTAGATATACACCACCATTTTCCTATCAATTATTTCTTCAAAATGGAGTATATATATATATTTGTAAAATTAAACAAACAATAAAATTGCATGACTGAATATTTGTTCTGTGACATAAACAAGGATAATCTTAATCCTCCATCCATATTAGTACATGCACATGTTAAAGAGGATTTATATATATAATAATGTAACATTCAACTTTAAGTAAAAACATAACAAACAATTTACCAAAATATGTGTTCCACTAAAAACCAAAAAAAGAAAGTCATACTAGTTCAATATGTAGTTGTAATTGTTGGAGATGCCCAAGATCCAATCAATTATGTAACCAATTTTAGACTTAACAAATATTCATTATCTTATTTACTATTTAGTGAAATAGTTAATTTGATAAAGTCCTTGATTAAAACTATAGACTTGTTATCATGATAGAGATTACGATAATGAGAAACAAGTCTTTTATTATTTTTAATCTAAATTGTTCTTGATCGTATGATTATTGTGAGTAGGACATCAATAATTCGGATAGATCAATATATATGGGATAGTCTTTATTGGATAAAGATTAATATATCTCATTTATTAAATTACATATATAGATGATGCATACAGTGATATGATCATTAAACTGACTCAACTGAGAATTTCTAATGGTCGATATTACCACAAAAATGTCAATAGAAAAATTCTCAAGAAAGAATATAATGATTTTCTTTGACCTGAGATTGTCATGGTAATTAACATGTTATTTATTGTATTTTGATTTTGAACACCTAATACCTTAGGGGGCTAGTTGAAAGGATATTGGATACGATTAAATACTTGTATAGTTAATGACTAATCAAGATGGGATCCGTCAACTCTTGGTAATGAGTTTGAACTCTATGATAAAATTAAAACCCTGGCTAGGTAAATTGAATGAAAGAAGAAATGAGTTTCTTAAGTCATATATGTTAACTTATTAAAGTTTGACAATTGTACCATGCTCTAGAGTTAACAAGAGTTGTAACGACAGAAGAAAAATATTATATTATTCTAATTGGTTTTTGAAGGTAAAATAATACTTCATACTACCTAGACATCAAGGAGTGTTACTAGACGCCTACCTTGATTAATATATTAATTTGATTAATCTATTACCAGTTTAATATTGAACCTACAGGGTCACACACAAACGAGTGTTCTAGTTCTTGCTAAGGAATTATTTTATTATTTGATGATTAAATTGAAGAATTTAATTAATCAAAAATATAAATTTTCCAAGTTGAATATTATTGTATTTTTTGCTAGTACAAAGAATACAAATAATACATATAAATAAATTGAGCATATTATTTATTTATTGAAAAATAAATAAATAAGAAATGTTGTTGTAAGTTGCATTATCTTTACTAATTATATATAATTTATATATGGAAATATAGCAATGGTCAATGGTTGATCGTTTAGAAAGAAAAAGAAATCGTACAACATTATATATATACAATTATATATAGTTATGTGGAATCATATTGGTCAATGATCACCTTAGTAGAAAAATGGTTTTTCAAATAAATTAGCATTAACATGTGTTAATTGTTTTTATATTGATCGACCGTATGAAATAAAAGGTCATTAAGATGAGTCAACACACTCTATTTGATAGTAGTGTGTGTGACCTATAAATAGACCTTAAGTGATTTGATCAGATACAACAAAAAAATAAAATAAAATATGCTCTAGTTTTCTTGTTCTACTACTCAAATTGAGGGTAAGAATTGGTCTAGGTGTGAATACACGTAGAGTCTTCACATCTTTGAAGAATTTTTCATGCTTCAAGAATTGATACAAAGGTACACTTTTAGTATCTAATTTATAATTTTATAATTTAAGCGCAAAATAGATCCAAACTTTATTCTGTTGCATGTGTTATGAACACTATTCTTACTTCAGTAATAACGGGTATACTGTGAATCTTATGTGACTCACTGTACAATAAACTTGGTCTGGGTCTCAACAAAAATAAACTTGGTGTGGGTGTGTGACCTTTCTGAGACTTACCTGATTGATACTATTTATAAAAAAAAAAACGTGGTTGATAAAAATATTCATTGTGTTTCTTTAATTTTGAAAAATACCTTAATTTGTATATGGTAAATATTGGAGAAGATAATAGGGAGTTTCTCTTTTAAAGTGAAACTATTACATTAGAATATTGCAAACAATGGTGTTGTCATATAGTATTACTAAACTTGCATTAGTATAGTACGATGGTATATGATTATTAAAGTCTAGCGTTATTAAAAAAAAAAGAGTGTAGTGTATAATTTTTTAATGAATTTAATTAAAAATAAATTATAAAAATTAATATATGTAAGTAAATCAATGTGTATAAACCAACAATTTTGTTTTCTACGTTTTTCTTTAGTCTCGTGTAAAGATATGTATGAACGTCTATGGTAACTCACAAATTGAAATGTATCAAAATACTTATTTCATAAATCAATAAATTAATGATGAGATTCTCACTTGAGTTTACTTGATGATGTTGAGTTTGAACTTTGAAGTTTATTCTTTTTAAGATCTCAAATTGGTTCTCTTAGCAGTTAATTTTGGTGAGCTAGTTTAACATCTTCAAAAAATATTAATTATCATTTTTATAGAACTACTTTTCAAATTTTATATTTTAGGAAATATATAATTAAGAAAAAAAAAACACTATTTTATTGTTTGTAAGAATCACATTAAATATTTTACATTTTATCGTAAAAAATAACCAATATTCACTATTATGTGCCATAAAATTTCAGAAAAAATACATTTTTTTTGCCGACACTTTTGGTAAATAAGGTATAGTTATTATAATTGAAAATGATAAAAAATAATATTTATTTTTTCAAAAAATAACTAATTTAACTAATAATTTAAAGACCGGGTATACCGACACAATTGAATTTTGAGTGTGTAGTAGAAATTGTCCATAATCAAGCCACCTATTTGAGTGTTGTTTCCTTTAAATAATATTACCTTCATCCTACTTTCACATATGTCAATTCACAATTTCAACATTTAATAGCGTTAATTATCTATTAACAAAAATTACAAAAGTTTGTATATTTTGAAAAATTCGATCATTTGATGGAGTGTTTCTTAACAAAATTATAAGTGGTTTTACGAAGAAAACACAATATATCCCAACTTTTTTTTTTAAGGAAAAATATGTCCCAACTTATAATCCACTTTTTAATACCAATGAACCATTATAATATATTTTTCCTTTTATATTCTCAATTATTTATTACTCTTTCTTCTTTCAATTCTTTAATTTATATTTCTTATACCATTAATGAAGGCAAATTTATAAAATGAATTGTAATTTTTCTTTCACATGTAACATTCATTACATTTTTTTTAATTTGTGTAATTTATATTAAATGGTCAAAACTTCATATAATTTGATATTAACATTTACTCTCTTTTTTCATTTAAAAAACTTGTAGATTAAGAAATGAAGGTAGAAGACTATAGAGTAAATGGTTCACTATAGCTCAGCATAGTAAAAACTAAAAAGTAACTATAGACTATGGTAATGGATAAAATAGTGTCAATTACTATTAGAAATTTTTCCTTAAATATATTGTTTGTTTTTTGTTTGATAGTCACTTCCTATTCGCCTATGTGTTGTTCAATAAACTAAACAAATAAATGGTAACGAAATCTAGAAAAATTAAAACTAAATTCAACATTCCATCGTGTAGTTGAACATTTGAGTTTGGATCATATCTATATCATATGATCCATTAAGTAGATATTCATGTGAAAGGTTTGAAATATTCTGGAAAGGAAGAGTGTCCATAGAAATAGATAGATGCAATTTACTTCCTCTAGTTTTATCAATGTTGCAATTAGATGCAATTGTAACCCTTAGCCGCTTAACACAATAACACACTTAATTACAACAAAAAAAGGTTGCAGTGGTAAAACTTATATCACAATAAACTAAGATACGAGTTTTAGTGATTAAATTCTGCCACCTTTTTTCAGTACGTATGCAACTTTTGTTTATCTTGGCCTATTGATTTTTACATTTTAGGCATTCAACATAAAATGCCTAAATCATAAAAATCAGTCATTCATATATTTTGTTACACAATTTTGTCATAAAGGATGTCAGATGTCATTTGTTTATCTTACCTATCTGTTTGTATCTCATACATCATCGATATTAATTCATTCATTCTTATGTAGTTATGCTAAAAAATCATAAAATTTGAAGTACCTAAGTAGTATCTTTGATAAAAATGAGGTCAAGTGGTGACATGAAACCACAACCATTTTGAAGAAAATTGTAAATGTCAAAGCAAAAATGTCTGCAGTTGATAGTTTAAAGGAGCTTTTTGTCTTCTTAGTCTTAACAATCGTTCAACATTTGATGGTAAATATGGGAAGATTCTCAAATTGGTTAATATATATGTGTGAAAATAGACGTTATTATTGCTATAATTCGGTTCTACAACCCTCCACTTGGGTGTTTCACCTTTCAAGATTTTCAACTAGCGCCTACTTTGGAGGAATTTGAGAAGATTTTAGGCTACCCTTTTAAAAAAGGATAACCCCTACTAATATTTGGGGAATTATTCTAGCACTTCAAAAGTGGCTCATATCTTACAAACAGATGAGGAAAAGCTACAAAAACATTATAAAAAAAAAAAATGGAACTCTGGATTATTTAGAAGTTTCTTTGAGGAGTGTGCACATGATTTGGTTGACGTCAAAGGTTGGGATGCTTTATGAAGGTGTTACCTCTTATCATTTTCGGGGTTATGCTATTCCCTGGAGATGATAAAATCATAGATCTCTTAGAAATTGATGTCTTTCTAGCCTGCAAGAACATAATGGAAGACCCAACATATCTCGTGCTTGTTGATGTCTATTACACACTCAACTATTATCATGAGAAGAAAGGAAAGATAATCATTTGTTGTCTGTCTATTTTGTATATTTGGCTTGTGAATCATAAGCTTGATAGTAGCTGTGAAATGCAATGTCCTATTGATGATTTCAAGATTGTCATGTGAAAAAGAAGGTAAAAATTGGGCTCAAAAGTTGGTGAACCTTAATGAAAAGATCGTCTGGTGGTACCCTTGACAGCGGGACATAAATGAAGTGATTAATCAGTGTGGGACCTTCTCCAACGTACCACTTATGGTTACTTGCGAGTGCATAAATTACAACCTTGCTTTGGCATTAAGACAACTTGGCCATTCTATCAAGATTAAGCCAACCCCAAAGTAAATTACACGTTTATACTCTATGAAATGGGTTTGGAGAACTAGGAAGAATTAAGGAAAACACGTCAAGCTTAGGATAAGGTCATCAAAAAAGGGAGAGAACTTAAGAGGCAGAGATTGTCGTGCAAGATTCACCACAAGAATAAGGATGCTCTTGATAAAGATTTAGAATTGGTTCATCCAAAAACTTAAATGAGCAAAACTAACTCTCACTTCATAAATATAAAAACTCATGTATTAACCAAATAAAAATGATAACAAAATTGTTATTTATACATACGTCTATGAGATATGGATTATCACCTATACGACGGAATAATGAGTTAAGAGATCAAATAAGGAACTAAAACAACATGGAATATTATACAACTACAAAATAAAGCAATTTAAATTTTAAACTGAACAGTAATATACACATATCACTAAAGAAATATTCACATATCGGTCCTTATTATGCTACCCTCTTCAAGAGAATTTGTCCTTGAATTTATTGTCAACATAGCTTACTAGGAGAAAACATAAATCAATGACATGAAAAACAAAATTAATCATTCCATGCGTAGTCGAGATAAAGCATTTTAAAGGTAATATGTTATGACTAATTTCTCCTCCATTTAATTAGACTTAGGCTCTGTTTGGTAAAAATAGCGAGTAGCTGATAAGCTAACTGATATCTTATAGCTGATGGCTGATGACTGATAATTTATAGATGATAGCTTATAGCTGATGACTGGTGACTGATAGCTGATAAGCTAATTTAAGTGTTTAGTAAAATTAGCGGTTCAACTAACTGATAAATATAAAATGACATAAAAGGTCATCTTTAATTCATAATAAAATATATATCTATTAATATTTAAGTATTTAATAATTTATTATTTTTAAAAGTAATTTAAATTTATTAAATTATTTTTTATTGGCTAAAATTTTATTTTAATTAAATGTTTGTACTTTATAAAACAATTATATGTTCTCTCAAAAAAAAAACAATTATATGTAACAATAGACCATTATTATTATATTCATTTGTTTAGAAGAATTATTATTAAATGTTTTATTAACAATAATAGATACGTACAACTCTTGTCACAAAAATAATAGATGCTTATAATGATTATTATCTTTTAAAAAAAAAATTGAATGTTACATGTACTATATTATTAACAACAGAAGGTATATTTGAATGAAAAAACTTATTAAAAGTTGAAGTACTGAAAGAAAAAAAAATGGAATGTATATTTATTCTATGAAAAAAATAACGGAAGGCACACATGCAGTGAAAAAGATATGTGCAGCTGGACTATTACACAAAGGCAATTAAATAAACAACAGAAGGGTAAAAGTGGGTTTTGATAAAAATAATAAGGATAGAAGTGGAAGAAATATTAATAAGTTATAAGCTATAAACTCAAACGCTACTTGGAATAGCGTCTGAAAAATAGCTTATAAGCTTGTGAAATAAGCTATAAACTCGTTGTAAAAGATCGTTATTAAACAGAGCTTCTTTTGTCAGACGAACTTAAAAGCTATCCGTTATAAGCTAACTTCTTGACCTTACCAAACAGAGTCTTAATGACAAAATATAAAGTTTCTTCTATGCTCAATGCTTCCAACAAAAGTGGAATCCCTTCACTTTTACCAACATGATAATCAATTGAAAGATATCTTTGAAATACAACAATACTCTATTCACAACAATGGAATCACATGGAACTTTGGAAGAATTAGTAAGAATATGTAATTTAAAAAAAAAATGTATTAGTGAATCTACAAAGTAATTCTACATCTAACCTCTTAGAACAAATGTCAAATTCATTTGGGCTAAACTATTAATTAAGAAGATAGTAGCTTTCAAAATTGGAATTAAAATTCCATTTTCAACATGCATATCCAATTTCCTATGAACCACAATAACATCAAAATATACATCTCTTGTTCCAAAGAAATCATGAAATGTGTAGTTCACAAAGAACAATCAAAAGAATATAAGGAAGGCGTTTCAACAAGCATTTTATCCAACAATTTTCCAAATTAAAATATGTTTCATTTGCTGAAACATTCTCAAGAGCATAGATATATTTGCACACCTTTAACAGTAAAAAATGTATCAATATAACCATAGAGAATGTTAGTAATAGTGTTCAAACAAACATATGAAAAATTATGCATATCTTACTAACATTTCTTCATTTTCCTTACTCTGACTTTTACTCTCAAAGTTTTCTTATATCTCATTCTTTTCTTTTTCTTCGAAGTTACTCTCAAATGTGCATGGTACATTTGCTTTTATTTTCTCCTTTCTCTCGAGGCTAACTTTTCAACTTCTCTTGCCGCTTTTGTAAAAATATTTTATATTCTTCATATCCATCACAAAATCTCGAATATATCCCTCATATGATATACTCTCTTTTCTTGTATCCTCATTTTTATATGCTCAATGTATTTTCTTATTTGCATACCTTGTAACGAATGTCGAAGTCTAACTCATCCATACAAAACTGACTTGTACGGTGATGAGTGTCTCCTTTTTATAAACTCTTCTCAAGAATCATATCTATCCAATGTGGGACTAAATCTCACATAGTGTTGGCCACTAACACACCTCTCATCCCTCTCTCTAAATTTCTAAACCTCTTTTCTTTTCTCTATCATCATGATTTCTACCTACCATTCCTTTTCTCCCTTTTGTTTTCTATTCACTTTCCTTGTCATGAGCATGTCTTCTAGGTCTTTCATGCACCAACCCACTCCTCAAGGCATTCCTTTGAGTTTCCATCATTTTTTTAGTCTCCCTTGTCATTAAAGAATTTGTCCTTGGTGATGTACGTGGAGAATGATTGTAATCCATGGCTTAAAATAGCAAACAAAACAAACAAGCAAAACAAAGAAAAAAAATGTTAGTAAAAAAAAGGAACTCATCACTCTCTAAGTGTTAACACTCAATAAGGTTCACCATATAAAGTAAAAGTATAACAAACTAGTGATAAATTGCGTAAATTTGAACGATGAAAGAAAATTATATAACTCTAGATTTTTTTTTTTGCTATTCGCACCGCTTTTTCAATTCTTTTTCGATTTTTCTTTTGGATTCCTCAAATTTTTACACTATTTTGGATCAAAATCGTTTATATATATGACGATTTTATAATGAATTTTAAAATTTTTACAGCAACACGTGAATTCGATAATGAATCAAATGTATAAAAACTCAATCCAATGGAAGAATTAAGCACGAATTGAGTGGATAACATCATCATAACAACAATTTTGTATGTGTTTGGTTGTGTGGTACCATTTCCACATCAAACCAAAATCACGGTAGGAACCATGTTTACACTGAAACTACATATAGTAGCTTTTCCAAATCATAACAACTTTTGCCTTCACATCCAAACAAGCTCTTAATACAAGAATGAGAGAGAGAGAGAGAGAGAGAGGCACTTTTTTTTCTCAAGGTTCATGGAGTTCTTAACAACTGATGTGAATCCGATAAAGATTCACCGTACAAGGATCTTGACCTTAGTGTAAATTTCTTGAATGAAGATAGAAAGTGAAGAAAAATCAAGGAAAACTAAATACTTTACAAAATTACAATACTTTAATATAATGAGAAAGATAAATTAAAAGAATTGAAAGAAAAAAATTATAGAAAGATATATTTATCCTCTGTTATAGGGTATCCACTATTCTAAGCATGAACTACTTTAATGCTTAAGCAGGTTATAAAGGAGGAAATTGTGCTTCAATGTTCACATGCTCCGACTCAAACACGTTGATATAGTTTTCAATAGTTTGCGAAAAATCTATTCTAAGACCATCTAGGTATATGTTTGTAACAAATGGATTCTAATTTGAGAGAGAGTACCATTGCAACAAAAAAAATATATAGGGTGTTTATTATGTTTAGCATTGGAGTAAAATTGGTTAAAATTGCTTAGGTGCAACGTGTCAATTTAGACCCATAAAAAATAGTTTAAGGAATCAAAATTAGTTCTCTCATTGGAGATGCTCTAAAAACATTTTTAAGCAAATTACAGACAATTTACAAATTAAAGAACATTTATATCAAAACTTCATAAGAACCTCTCATCATATTTTATCATCCATGTGCCTAAATTTGAGAGTCATTACGTTTTGATCAACTTTTGTCCTATCTCATTTCTAGGTTGCTTATATGGCACGGGCAAAAGTCTTACCACTAAAAATTGAGAAATGTGATGAATGAATTCTATTATTCCCTAAATTAATATGCTTTTATATGATGGTGACATCTTGTAAATAAGGTGGTTGTGAAGAATGAGTTGGTTGACATGGTTAAGAAGATAGTAGATATATATAATATGATTTTTTAAGATTAATTTTATAAAATGGATTTTTTTAATGGCAAATGTTAGTATGTTAATTGTTAATTTTTTTTAGGTTAGGACTTAAAACTCTGACCTCCAACTCATTAACCCATAGCTCAAAAAAGGGTAACTTAGTTAATTGGGGACTCATTGATCATATTATGATAGAATTTTAACTTTCCTAACAAGTAGAGAGAGTATGGGTATATAATTGTGTTTTCAGGAAATTTGGCAGTGCTTGTAAATAGTAATCTCATTATGAAAGTTAATATCTAAAGAGTTTGAAGCAAGGTGTTCTTCTAGCTCCATTCCTTTTATTTTTAGTTGAAGAGAGTTTTGGAGGTGTTATCAAGGAGACTGTTCTTGGGTAAGTTTAGAGGGATCAAGATATTAGATAGGAAACTATAATCTAGTTGTTTTTCATCTCCGGCATAGAATGAAATGGGGTTCACCTTTTCATATACCTCCAATCGATTTGAAGTCATCTAAAGTATCCTCATTCAATATACTCCTCATTGAGGGAGAGATTATACAACACTAGTTTACAAAGAAAATCATCTCGGAATACCAATCAATATTTTCAAAGTCATTACTTTTTCCACCCTATGAAGTTTTCGCGCGCCTTATTTGAATTCTAAAATCCGAAATATTTAACATCTTTTTGAAAGTTTTATGGGGTTTTTATGCAGTTCGAATTCTAAAATCCTGCATAAGGCACATAAGAAACTCAAAGGGTGGGAAAAGAAATAGTCTAATTTCGATCGTGTCACCTTTTTCAACCTATCAAACTTCTCCAAGAACAGGGTCCAAATCAGAAAGATGTAAATGAGCCAAAAAAGATGATATTTTTCTATCCACACCCCTCTGATTTAGAAAGTATACGGTCGCTAAAGAATGGACCATCATATCATCATCCATTCTCTTAGTATCTAAATGACAAAAACCTAAAGTTAAGCTTTGTCACAGCATTCCAGAAGACCGTAAAGTAAAACATCATAAGTCACAACCTTGAGCAACAATGATAATACCACAACTTTGTGTATTTGAATAATCTCTGGGAAAAAACTTCGATTGTTACTTTTTATTTTGACTTCCCATAGATTTTCTCCATAAGAGATAATCTTATTCGCGACATGAAATGTGGACGTCTCTTTCAGCTAAGATTTGAACTTTAATTCACCTCGTTGTGAAAGTCTAACCCGTTCTACTAGAACCAATCATCGTCATTACTTTGATTATTACATTATATGATATACTTTATAGTCTAACTAGTCTGAAATATTTCATAATTCATATTATAATGAAGTATTGGAAGTAAGAGCAATGCAAATTTTGTTGATAGCAACCACTTTCTCTGTGCTAGATGTCTTCAACAAACCACATAAACACAGACACTGACTTCAACTGTTTCTCAATTTTTCTGATACAAACCAGCTTGTAATTCATAACATAAGTCACACTGCAAAGTCAAATGTATTTCAATCCATGTCAATTAGCAATGGATAATTATTCAAACCCATGTCAATTTTCTATTTTAATTCATAGAAACAAACACATCAACCAAGTTGTGATGCAATGGAACCATGCACCTTTCAAGTGTAAAGTCTCAACCCATCCCCCTAATCCAAAATCTTATCCAAACAGAAGGTAAGACACTGGTTATAACCATTGTGATAGAAACCAAGATAAGATATATTTTGAGAAAAAAAGTTAATCTTAAGTAAGAAAAAAAAGCTTATTTTCCCCATCTTATCTATTCATTTTCCGAGTTTAATAAGTGTGAATAATTTTTAACACAGAATTATGGATTTGTATTTCCTGCTAGTAGTAGAGAATTTCAGCTGTTAGATTAAAATCACGACTATGTCGAAACAACTGTGTTATTTAGACACTCGAAAACTTACACTATATCTCAACACCTGTAACTATATACGGTGTTGATGTCGGATTTTGTGTAAAAAAACATATTTCACCCTTAAATGAATTAAACTACATTGCATAACATTAAACAGTTCAAACAATTAAAAGTTGTTTGTCATAAACATTAACATAAAAGAAAGAGTCCATCCATGTATCCATATTGGACTTATATTTACATCTTTAAACAATCTCAGCTATTAAATTAAACACTTATTTACATTCACACAAATAAACAAAAAATAGCTTATAATTGGACCCGTTTGGATTACCTTATTTTTTAACTTATGAAAAATAGCTTATGCAAATAAACAAGTTATTATGTAAATACATGAGTTCTAATTATCGAAAGCTGTATCTTCATATGTTGTTTTTTCATAAACTAACTTAACAAACCTATGAATAATACATAAAAGCTTACTTACTTGCATAAGTTGTTTTGCATAAGCTCAAAAATAAGCCACAATCCAAACATGCCCTAACTTCTTTGTGATTTCAATTTTATTTTATACATTTTCTTGCATCCAAACAATCATAATGCACAAATTAAAATAATGATAAATCCAACAAAAACATCTTAGAATAAAAAATGAATACAGCATCCAAATTATTTGTTTACTTAATTTAGATTCATAGTAACAAAACCATAACTAAATAACTCAATTTTCTTCACTACAACAACATAATAACAATAACAACGTGAAATTGAAATAACATTGCTATGAAATTACAAAATCAAATTAAAATTGGGGGAAAAACGAAACCCTAAATTAAACAATGGTAACTTTAGCACCTGCAGCTTCAAGTTGTTTCTTAGCATCATCAGCTTCATCTTTAGTCACCCCTTCTTTAAATTTCTTCGGCAAACCTTCAATCAATTCCTTCGCTTCTTTCAATCCTAAACTCGTTAAAGCTCTAACCGCTTTAATCGCCGCAATTCTCGCGTTACTAGGAACCTCTTCAATGACAACATCGAATTCAGTCTTTTCTTCGACTACTGCAACTTCTGCGGCTGGAGCGGCGACAGTGGCGGCGGCGGGTGCGAAGGAAGCGGCGGTTACTCCGAGTTTTTCTTGGAGGTAGTCGACGAGGTCTTTGGCTTGGGAGAGAGTGAGGTCGGAGATGTCGTTGCCGAGTTTTTCTATTTCAGTGGCCACGGCGGAGATGGGACGGAGACGAGTGCGGTGGGAAAGGGAGAGGGGTTTGGATAGGAAATTGAGGGTGGAGATTGGTTTTTTTGAGAGGGGGGTGTGGTGAGAAAGTGTGAGGGTGGAGATAGTTGTGAAAGCGGTTGTTGATAATGCCATTGTTGTTAGAGAATTGAATTGAAGTGAAAATGAAGAGAAGATGAAGAAAATGAGAGGATAAGAGAATGGATATAATGAAGTGAGAAATGAAATGAAATGAAAGGCTTAAGATTAAGAATAAGAAGAAGCATTTAAATATTAAAAAATAAAATAAAATAAAAAAATTACAAAAAATGAAAATGTTTGGGGCATTCGGAGAATCGAGCTCCGGACCTCTCGCACCCAAAGCGAGAATCATACCACTAGACCAAATGCCCTTTTGATGATTACGGTTGAGTTTATAAATCTATATTATAAATAACATCAATTGATCTCTTTAAATTTTAGTCAAGACACTTATACCTCCTTTGTATCTTTCAGATTTAGATCCTATTGGTCGTTGTTCTTTTTCTATAATTCTATAATAATCTTATGTGTATTTTTTTTTGTTATACGAGGTTATTTACTATGTGAGATTTAAGATGGATGGGGGAAAATTGGAAATGATTTAGAATGGGGGGTGATGAAGCATGTATATTTATTTCATTAAACATGTTTCAGTGTTGGATATGTGTCGTGTTTGACTCCAACACATTACATTAAATTATGTTACTTTTTGAAATGATTATCAGTGTCGACGTGTCAGTGTTGTGTTCAGTGTTCGTGTTTAAGTTTGTGCTTCATAGGGGTAACACGGTAAAAAGAGTAAGCATTGATATTGGAAGGTGATTTTTTTTTAAAAATCTAGTGTTGCATAACCTCACCCTCATGAGGAGGCTTTAGATGATTTCAAATCTATTGGAATTGCTCTTACTAAAAAAATCTATTGGAATTATATGAAAAGCTGACCCCATTTTGTCCTATCATCATTCCTTTGTAATAGTTATTAGTTGCTATGGTTTGGATCTGAACCAACATTTTGCAAACATTAACTATTAGTGTGACAAAAAAAAATTTAAAAATGCTACTGAACACCAAGTTAATAAATATTCCTACTTCAAGACTAACATGCATAATATCAATAGAGGCAAAAAAATCTCCTACTTTGCAATTTAGATAACCCTATGTCAATGAAAGGAAACATCCATCTACATTATTCCCCAAAACATAGCCCTTTGAGAAGTTATCCCTAAAACTAAAAGGGAGCTCAAACCACGTTAGAATTGCTTTCACATTCCATAGGTTCTCAACACTATATTCTTCAATCAGTTAGGTATCATCATCAATATTTTGTAGATGAAAAACTACGTCTACTAGTATATCATAGTTTCCTATCTTCAACCCCCTAGACTTACCCAATGACATTGTCTCCTTGCTTCAAACTTCAAACCCTTTGGATATTATATTTCATGGTGGTCAAAATTTATAAAAATACACAACCATACATCCAAACTTTACCTGTTAGATGAACTAAATAAATACTCTATTATATAACCAATAAAACTCGAATTAACTTTTATTACAAAAAACCAATTAAGCAAGTGTATGTTTGCTTTCACTTCTAGAGAGAATATAGTTGATTCTGAGGTGCGTAATTGATTTTAACATGTTTGGTTTCTATGCAGTAGAATTGATTCTTTCTCAAGAATTGATTCTACTTAAAGTTAGGATTTATAGTTTTTGATTCTATAATTGATTTTTAAACACATATTTATTATTCAACTCATTTTTACACGAATGTACTCAAACACAAATTAGTTTTATTTAAAATCACTTTTAACCAAAATCAATTTTATATAATCAACTCTGTCAAAATCAATTATTCCCACCGTACAACCAAACACACACTAAGATACACTTTTTCAAACTTAACCTGGATAATAACACAATCTAAATATATCATCTCACGGCAACGTTTAGCATGGAGAAATTGGCATATTTCCCCATCTTAGGTCAATTTAACAAGGGTCGTTGATTTAATATTAATAAAGATCAATGGATATGATTGCTCTCAAATGTTTACCTAGAACTTGGATGAATTTTAATTTTTAAAAACTAATGTCCATTATTTGAAATTGTACAAATCATCTAGTTTTGATTGATTTATAGATCTGGAACCTGTAGAAAACGGTGTTGTTTTACTTTCTGTTACCAGATTTTTTTTTTTAATCAAAATAAATATTTCATTTTTCTTTATTATTTAGAAAAACTCGATAAATATTAGTATTTAAATTAATATTTGCTCATTTATCCGGTTTGAACTTATAATCTCTAACTACTTTGATAGTTAACTCAAACCAATTGAATTATCTAACTCTCCGTTCAATTTGTTTATTATAAATATTTATATTAATAATTGAATTACCTAACTCTCCGTTCAGTTGTTTAATATATTCTATTTTGGCTTTTTCAAAAAAAAAATTCATTTATTTAAGTTTTTGTTTGGCGTAAACATGATATCTTTTTTTTTTTACAAAAGCAGAACACTTGAACTTGTTCATTTCCTTTTGCTTGCGGTAGAATTTGCCATGAACTTCTTTCTGACCAATGCCATGAACTTCTTGATTTTATTTTTATAATTATTATTTCAAAAAAAGGTAAATTTAGTATTAATAATGATGACCTTAATAACTATTTTACCAATAATATGAATTTTGACCATGTAGATTTAGTCTTTTTTATGAACCAAGTCATACTCATGTAAAAAAAAAAAGTGATATTATTTATTTTTAAAAGAACGTTTTTCACTAAAATCTGAAGGACAAATAATTGAAATCTTTCCTTTTCGAGGGGATCAAGAAAATGAAATCTGAAATCTAAAAATGTTAGTAATGTTATTTGGGTCTATGTTTTCATATTAAAAAAAATATTGAGAATGGGGCTGGAAAAGACTAGCAGTAAAAAAAATTGTATCTCCCTCCCATAAAGAAATAAACAAATTAATTGGGTTCAAATTATAATTTTGAGCCAAGGGTATAAATTGGAATATAAAAGAATAGGGAGTATAACTCATAACAAGTAAAACAAAATTGATTTAAGATGGAAAAATTTGACAATTTTCCCATGCTAAAACTCGCCCTTCTTAAATAATAACACGTCTAAATATATCATTCTTCTTAACCATGTCAACTACCACATTCATCACAACCACCTCATTTACAATATGTCACAATCAAATAAAAGCCACATTGATTTAGGGAAATAATAGAATTCATATCCTGTAATGCTAGAAGAGAGACAAGACAAAAAATTATCAAAACTTTAAAATGAATCAACTTTAGGCACAAAAATAGAATGGGAGGCTCCTTGGAAAGTTTTGACATAAACGTTCTTTGTTCAATTAGAATAAAAGTTTTCCTCCATCCGTATGATAATAGGGTTATATTTACATTGATTGAACGAAACTCATCCGTATACATTTCATCCTATTCTATTACTTACCTTCATTTTACTTATCCTCCAATTTGTGTAAAATGGGATAGAATCCCAATTAATCAGTTTGTTTAATTAATAAATTACAAAATGCATCCTTGTTTTCAGTAGTATCGTAGTGTTGGCTTCAATATGTAACAATGTATTGAAAATCTTCAACAATCTTGGTCATGGATTTGGACGCTATGAACAAGATTGTATGACAAACTTTTCACAAAACTCGTCCCACTAGAAGTATATTGTGTTACCGAGGAGTTCAGTCAACATCAACTTGCCAATTATAGAGTGAAGAAAAAAAAACATTATTCATTGTCTTATGTTATGTTTGCGAGCTAATGATATTTGGATTGGTTGCGGATTTTAAGTTGTTCAATCAATGTGTCACAATTGGCTTGGATAATGTTTCATATATCATTATGACAGTGGTGGATGAAAAAGTCATCTTAGCTTTGTTGATTATATGGAATATTTGGATACTCCCTCCGTTTTTAAATATAAACAAAAATCACTTTTTAGGTTCATTCAACTAATGATGTATGTGGTCCATAATATGAATCACATACATCCTTAATTGAATTAACCTAAAAAATCAATTTTGTTTATATTTAGAAATGGAGGGAGTATCTGGCAACAAATTTATCTTTGAGGAAACCCTTACAAAGAGGTACAAGATCATGTCAACACCTTTTGCTTAGCCTCATGTTGCTCTTCATGCGTTTGGAAGCTCGTCCTCCCACCCATCGTCTAGTTTGTGAGGTGGGTTGGAAGAAAAGGGATTATGTTACCATGGTCTTGAATCTGGACAGTGATGCCCTGACTAATTCAAAAAAGAACAGTTTTGTTGGCTTGGTTCATAATTTTGATGGCACATTTCAATTTGATTTTCTCTGGTAGCATGGTTGGTCTAATATTTTTCATGCAGAAATTCAAACACTTTTGATTGATATCTAATTGTGTTGGCAAACTTGATATTAAAAAGTCGTGTATTTTTCACATTTCTTGTATGTGGTTCGATTGGTCACATTGAGAATATCCATCTTTCATCAATGCACATATGAGTTATATCTCTTCTTCTCATTCTTCGTGGTGGAGAAAATACTTATGCGAATGTTTTAGCAAAAATAGAAGCTAATAATCAAATAATTTAATTGTTCTTAAGCTTATTAGCCGATGTTTTTGATGTGTCTTTTGTAAACATAATAATGCATAAGATGATTTAAGGGTTAAATATGTTTTTGATCCCTATAAATATATCAACTTTTCGTTTTAGTCCCTCTAAAATTTTCCTTCAACTTTTAGTCCTTCAAAAATTTTCCATCTTCATTTTTGGTCCCTCTTTTAAAGTAAACTCATATGTAGAATTCATATTTTTGAATAAAATTTTGTAGAAAAATTCATAATATTATAAGAATCTCTCCCAAAAAAATTTAGAATTGTATAACAAAACATGAATTTAATATGAATTTATATATTTTTTATGGTTAAAAATTAATATTAAATTTATGTTTTGTTAAAAAATTATAATTTTTTTGGGAAATATTTTTACAATATTCTACACATTTCTGCACAATTTCATTAAAAAAATATACTAAAATTAACTTAAAAATAAGGACCAAAAGTAGTGATTGAAAATTTTATAGGGACTAAAAGTTGAAGGAAAATTTTAGAGGGATTAAAACGAAAAGTTGGTATATTTATAAGGACCAAAAACATTATTTATTTTAAAAAAAATGTATGAGATAATAACTTCAATATTTTTCACAAAGGTCAATTAAAAGGTAAAAATCGACAAACAGAAATTTTATTTTATTTTATTAAAAAATGGTGGGAATGAAAAGGTGACATCATTTGAAGTGTGTAGACCTTTTTTTGACCAATTGAAGTGTGTAGAGTAGAGTGTAGTTGGGTACTATAGGGATTGTGTAGTGTAATTGATGCTTCTTAAATCTGAAGAGAACAGTGATAGACATTTCGTGGAGATAAAGACAAATATCGTTTCCTATTCCACCGCTACATTGCAAATTGCAATAATCATCATACTCCTATAATTTTACGGGGATTCCAAAAGTTAGTGTAACATTTTTTATTTCTTCTTCAAATTTTATAATATATTTAATGAGTTAAATAGGTTCATTTTCCTATTGCTTTGGAATTTCTTAAGTTTAATCCTTACATATCTCCTAAAAAAAGTTTGGTCCTTATATAAATTTTGTCTAATTTTACCCATTACTTTAAAATATTTTCACAAAAAGCAAGTGTTTTTTAGTATTTGTTTAATTCCTATGAAGACGATCTTTGTGAGTTCATCATAGTTATTATGAACATTGTATATATGTAAGGGTCGAGCTTCGAACCATAGACACTACATTTATTCACCTTAAAGATGAATTTATATTCATCAAGGGAGGTGTATTGGATTGAGATTTCAAAGGATTTTAAAAGACTTTTTTGTTTTAAAAAAGTCTTGCGGTATTCAATCAAGATTTTTTTAGAAATGTAAAACATTCTTGTGGTGTTCAATTAGGATTTTCAAGATTTTTTAATGAGTCCAATAAAATCCGGTGGTATTCAATTGAAATTTTGCATAACTTCAAAATTGTCTACTAGTATTTAAAATTCTACGGATTTTAATGGATTGTTGTGAGTAATGAATTTTGTGAGATTGTTTAGTGTAAAATGTACCTGCTAACAATCTCACACTTATCCTTGAGACTTTTCTGTCTTCCACACATAGCCTTGAAATTTTTTTAGTTTTTATATCATTGCTCTAAATTTATTTTTTTATTTCTTCGTCGTTTGTCTGTTTACCCCTTATGTGCACATTCCAGTCAAGAAAAATGTTGTCCACTTTACATACTAAGACCATCGTTGTCGTGTGGAGATCGAATGTACCTTGTTCATGTGGAGCATTTTACCTTATTCTCACTTTTATAAACATGCAGTGAATTTGTATCCACATAACCATTGCTGTTAAGTGGAGATCCAAGTCAAGAAAAAATTTGTATTTCACTATTGCACATTCATAAGTGTAGTTTTTTAAGTCAGTTTGTTTTTCTAATTTATAATAATTATTTGATTTTTAGCAAATAATTTTTGTTGACAACGTTATGTTATTTTGTTGTTAACCAATAATTATTAGTATTTATTTTATCATCAGTCAATTTCATAAAAAAAATCATTCACTCTGCTAATATTGAATTTTTCTTTCAAATCTTAAAATCTCATAAAATCCTTTGAAATCTTAAAATTTATGTTACAAATCCATTCAAATCTTGATTTGAAATTCCTGATTGTGAAAAGTCTTTTAAATAAAGTCTTTTAAAATCTCAAAAAATCAATACAATCACATAAAATCTTTTAAAGTCTTTAAGATATTTTTTGCCAAAACAATCCTTTAAAATCTCAATTCAATACACCCCCTAAGTTATTTGACAAAAAAATTCCTATCAAAACAAAACGTCGATCGACAAAATTTATACAATAACTAAACATGAAAATTTTGTTTACGTGGCTAAATTGACGATGCTGATATTGTTACCTTCATCAAGTTTAAATCTGAGATCATACATCTGCGAGAGACTTTCGATGATGTTTTTCTTTTTGTCATAAGAACAATAGATAAGTCTTTTTTCATCAATTTTTTTTATTTTTATGATATAACTTTTTATGGAAGGCACTCTTAAATTTATTTATTCGTGATTTTTAACAAATTAATTATATTCTCTCTAAAAAAACAAATTAATTATGATTGACCATCCCTTTTAATTATTAATTTTTTTCCCATAAAAGTTAGGGACAAAACTCACCTACATAAAGTGTTAGGGAATGAAAATATGCGTTTCGTTATTTCAAATGTTTATACTACAGTATTTTACCATCTAAGTTGTAATTACATGACCATTTATAATTACTTTTGTTGGTATTAAAAATAAGACGAAGTAAATACATCAAGAGAAAATGAAACCAGACTTGTCGTATCTCGAAAACTATCAACATTTTTTTTGAAAGAATCTCAAAAACTATCAACATATTTTTATGACAAGTGCTAGCAGCTTCCTCACGTCCCAAATTTTAAACCACTTTGTTTATTTCACATAAATATTGTTTTTATTCAATAAAAAAGAGTAAAAAAGATTGTCACAAAGTTGTCTAGAAATGGTTGTACAGATATCAGCCGTCATGGATATAATCATAAGAAGCATGAAGTTTGATCATAAATCAACATTTTGATTGCATTTGCGGAGAATGCAGACAATGCGGAAGAGGAAATTCTTCACCATAAGTCGTTGATGTCTTGAAAGAGCACAACACGATTATGAAACTGGAGTCTCGATAAACTCCAAACAAAGTGATGAATCGATATAGCAAACTGAATCACGGAAGACCCACATCCTTAACGAGGATTAGCTCTCGATGAATGTTGTACGGTTCACACTAAGACAAATAATCAATGTTTTTTTATGATAAATAAAAAATAGTGTGTGTCCTCATGACTCATTTAGTAAAAAATTAGTGTGTTAAAAAATGTCAAATATTTTACGTTGAACGCTAAGTCACTTGAAAAAAAATAAAAAATTAGTGTGTTAAAAAATGTCAAATATTTTTTTTTTTTGGAAAAATGTGACATGTTATTCTCCCATTGTACAATTCAATTTTCAAAAACGTCATTTTATTAAGTAAAAAAATAATAAAATAAAGAAAACCACATTAAATTCAAATAATAATAAAATATTGATAAAAAACCTAAATATTTATATAACCCTCAGAATCGCATTCTTCTTCATCTTTCTTCTGCTACTATCATATTCTCACACAAGAATCGTTTCACCTTCACGACAAAACTTGAACCTTCCGAAGCTAGTTCCTTCACTACTTTTCATCTTTCAGGTACCTATTATTTTTCTTTTTTATTTTTATTATTATTTTTTGCTTTTATTTAATGTATTTAGTTAAATCTTTATGCACATAATAAAATTTCGATTTTGTGTAGATTTTTTGTGTCTGTGTTTAATTTATATTAATTTTCCATTAATGGGGCATGTTCAAAATTTCATTTTTGTGTTGTAACGAAAAACCCTAGAAATTTGTTGAGTAATTTTTTTTTTTTTTGTTTTTGTTTTTGTTGATGAAGTAATTTTGATTTTGTGTACATTTTGTATCTGGGTTTAATTTATTAAAGATTTTCATTAATGGGTTATGTTCAAAATTTGATTTTTGT
>Ga0228711_1000133_pt1 | contig 66724 bp, 30 predicted proteins | sample MedpolnodulmetaG_2_FD_177996 | JGI IMG/M metagenome (GOLD analysis project Ga0228711, IMG submission 177996) | Root nodule microbial communities from Medicago polymorpha collected in Santa Monica, California, United States - brown nodules | ecosystem: Host-associated > Plants > Roots > Nodule...
ACGACAACAAAAAAAAAAAAAAATGCCCAACAACTAACATAATAAAATAAGAATATCTCATTTACAAAAATAAACGTTGAAAAATAATCCACATTAAAAGTTAACAACATATAGAGTTTTCTCTGATCTAAGCTTTTAGAGAAAATAAAATTGTCCCACATGAGTGGGTTTAAAACATTAGAGAGGAGATTAACTATATACCAATAAAAACGAAATATGTATCGGAACTTTTAATGTATTTGAGATTTAACAATGGATTAAACTTACATACGGTTCTATATACACAGTTCTTACTGTTCCCCTGTCCCAATAAGCACGTGAATTTGAATTTATCTCTCACGTGTATGCAATCTCTACGATTAAAATATCGGAATTGAAAAAGGCATCAACAACCATTTGTTGGTGTAAGTCATATAGGCCAATAGTTTATGTTAAATTTATGCTATATATTATGACTTTTATTATTAAATAATATATGACATTCTTTATTATATTTGTTATAAGATTAATAAATTCTCTAGAATAGATAGTTCATGTTATGAAATATTAAGTGTGAGATTACATTAATGTAAAGAACGTTATTCTTAAATATATCAGTAGTCAAGTTTTAATATATAAATTCGGATAATAATAAAGCGCAAAGAATATTATGTATGTAGACTGATGACCATATCTCATGGATCATGGATATGAGATATTAAGTCTATACATAGGTATAAATATTATGAGTAATATCTATATTGGATTAACCCACCGGGAGAATACTACATAATATGTTATAAAAATGTCATAAGATATTCTCACAATGATAATGGTGTATAACACTCTTAGACCAAATACCACAATGATCCCTAGATGTGGACTCAAGTGCTTTATTGTCATTCAAACGTTGTCTGTAACAGGATAACCATAACGTTGGTTAATGGATACTTGACAAATCATGCTGAGGGACATGAATGTCCTTGATGAGATTTGTCCCTCCTCGTAACAGAAGATATATCTTTAGGTCTCTTAATGAAATATGACTGTAAAATTGCATGGTCATGCCGAATTAAGTTGATATGAGATATTGGGTTTATTTGTTATTCAGTATATTTCGGAATCAAGAAATGTAAATATTGATCTATACAAGGGTGACAAAATCTATGTCTTATGATCAATATAGATATGAGGACAAAGGAGTAATTGTACACATGAACATTATCATGGAAAAGGTTTCGTCAGATCACTTGACATTCTTGTCACTTGGGTAGTAGTGATGTCTTGCTAGATACCGCTCATTGTTTATAGTATTAAATAGTGATTTAATATTATTGTCAACGTGACAAGAACCTATAAGGTCACACACAATAAAACGGTCAAAAGGATAAAATATAAGTAAGACTTATAAGATGGATGCGTTTAGCAAATAACGCTAATTAGTTAGCTAAAGCTAAATGCGTTAATGGGCTTATGGAGACCCAATAACGTTTTCTGATGCGCTAAAGTCAGAGGTTACACATTTTCTGAAGATACCATAATTTTCCCAAACCTATGATCGCTTGGCTAGCACCGGAAACCAAAAGAGCACCGTTCATATGAACGAGTAGAGGGTTTGCTTTTTTCATTACAAGTTAGTATAATGGAAGAACCAGAAGGGTCGGTTTTAGACTATTGTTAAACTAAATGCTGTTATGTTCCTAGTGGCTTTTAGGGTAAACAAATTGTTAAATTTGTGTACCCTTACACAAGCCCATTATCTACCATAGGTTTATGAGTTCAAAAATTCAATGGATATGATTTTGCAAGAAGAACATAAGATATAGTATGGATTTGTTGGTTATGAAATATCAATTTACACTATATACTTTAGAATTATAAATAATTAAATTAGAATAAAATGTTATATTTAATAATGAAGAATGAGTGATTTTTTTGTTGTTGATAAATGTGGATAATTTGTCATTTCCTTAACATATTGTAAAAAATTCAATACGTTAATAACTTCTATCTTTTGTTTACCCCTAAAAAAAACTTTTTCTTTTGTTGACATTTCCTCAAAAACATCCTCCATCTTATTTTATAATGAAAAGATTGTTATATCCTTAGTATATCTTGGTATTATAATGCAAATTAGATTAGTAAATAATTTAATTGTTATCGTATGATGCTGCCTAAAAAAACTTTCGAAAAGAAAAATTACTATATGCATGACAGTAAAGTACTAATATTTTTTTATAAATAAAGCACTAATAAATTTTTGATAAACTAATATGTATAATAATAAATAACAAAATATGTTTAAGGATATAATATGTTTTTTTCTTTTTGTAAAAAAGTACACTCTAGCATCTGGTGGTTTTTATTTTAACTCAAAGAGTTCAGCTAATGGTCAAAAAATCCTTTAAAAGACATCCTTTATAAAAAAAGTTAATATAACAGTTATTCACAACATCTTTATAACAAAAATTTCAACTATCACCGTGAAAAAAATATTCATTAATTCTTTATAGTTAAATTTTCAAAATATCACTTTTCTTTTATAATTTAGTTATTTGTAATGGTAAATAGTGTTTATTTTATTCATGTTTCATAACCATCAAAGATATACCATATCTTATATTGTTCATATAACCATCAAAGATATACCATATCTTATATTGTTCATGCAACGGGTATACAAATTTAACCATTTGTGTTACTTAAAAGCCACCTATGTTCCTTTAATTTAGTTGGATCAAGTATACATACATTATTTTCATGATTGCATTACTTTCTACATTTTTTTATATCCACTGAGATTGATTCTTTGCATAACCTGGACATGGGTGCATTTAGATAGAAAATGTTTTATAATTTGTTTGGGCTACTAAATTGAATATTAAAATCACTTCCGACCCATAATTTCAATTGTTTCACAAATAATTGGAGCCTGGAGGCGTTTGTTATCAATCTAATAAAATGGATTTTACTACCATTAATATGCCAAATTGGTTATACTAACTGTTCTGGACTTGAAAAAAAAAATCTGGGACGTATCACGCAAATAATTGGTCCGGTACTCGATGTAGTTTTTTCACCAGGGTTAATCAACAAGTCGGCAACCGTCATATGCCATAGATTTCCAAACCAACCAAGTAAAACCATTTATGCTTCAACCATGATCACTCTTTTGCAAGTGATAACCATAGTCCCTGTAACATATCAGCTTCCAGAGTGCTACTCGCAGTATCGTTCATCACCTTTACAATTGATACACAAATCAGTTTTTGTCAATTTGAAGTTGCACCATTCCATCCCATCCATAAAAAGGGCATACTCTTGAAAAAATATTGGTACTTCTCATTGAGCTTGGATAGCATCTAAACAAGGATCAAAATACCTGTCACTTAAAATTTGAAAATAACCAGAAATGTACTCTTTCAAATTAGAAGAGCATTTTTAAAGAATGACTTATATTTGGTTTGAGAGAATTATATAGAGATGGGAAGCACTTGAAAAGTTTTACCAAACAAGACCAAAGTTTTACCAATCCTATGCTAGATATCCAAAATACCAATTATTACATTCAATAATAATAATAATAATTATAATGAAATTATACATGTTAATTGGACTATGTATTTTTAAAAAATGAGTGGAAATAAATAAAACAAATTAGTATTTGAAGCCTCAGTACCACAGCCAAGAAATTTACAACATAGTTATTCAGACGGTAATTCCAATTTGATTTTGTCATCATCGGCTTCACTAGAAAACACACCACTAATGACCCCAAAACACCAAAAAAATGAATAATGAAAAGATCAGAAGTTATAATATAATACATAAAAAATGTAATCGCACAAATCGGCTCTACATAATCATAGTATATAGGATCAGCAGATTCCTATCAAGATGCGAATCAAATGACATGCACTATTGATTTTGGTCTAATCATAGCATTTCTGGTCAGAGCTCATATATAGCTACCAGAGATGGACCAATAGACCTGTTTCAAAACACAAACACAGCACAGCAAAATATTGTCTCTGGCCGATAACAGCAATTTGGTTTCAGTGTATGAGCAAATTTTGATCGGAGCTTCTGGTTAGAGTGTCCTACAACACTTCCTATCAATTTTTGGGAGATCCTCCTCACAGTGTACTTTACACTGTTCATAGTCTAAATATCACAGGAGTAAAAACCAAAGCTCAACCAATAATTGATAGTAGGCTCTAAATTTTAAAGCTAAAAATAAATAATTCAAACAACACAACCATTGATACATACGGACATGGTATTCTCCCTCCGATAATTAGTTTCCATGTTGACGCATCACTGAATAATATAATAAATTAGCATGAACTACTAATGAATTTTATTTTAACTTCCCTTCAATGAACTTGCAAATGAACATATATATTATGGTTTGAGGAATTATAAGTAGCTTATCGCATAATAAAAAAGATCAAATGTCACAAATTATAATACATAAAAATGTAATCGCACAAATCGGCTCTGCATAATCATAGTATATAGGATTGGCAGATTCCTATCAGAATGCGAAACAAATGAAATTCACTCTTGATTTTGGTCCAATCATAGCATCTATGGTCAGAGCTCATATATAGCTACCAGAGACGTGGCATCAGACCCAACTACATAAAAAAAAAATAAAATTTAAAAAAAAAAAAGGAATAAGGAAAAGCTGATGTGAAGATATATAAGAAAAACCCTTAGAAGACCGGTTTTAAATCTCACACACAGCGACAAAAAATATGATTTCTGCAGATAACAGCAATATGATAACATCTTTTGTTTAGAGTGTCATACGGCACTTCCTATCAATTTTTGGGAGATCCTCCTCACATGGTACCTTACACACAGACAATCACAAAGGAGTAAAACCAAATCTCAAGAAAGAATTGATAGTAGCACTAAATTAGAAAGCAAGAAATAAATAATTCAGAGAAAACAATCATTGATACATACAGCACAACATAGAACACAAGCAAGATGCAGATATCACATCATACTGCCATTTTACACAATTGCAACATGCAAAAAACATATCTTGGTGTAGAACAAATGATCTCCAAACACCGTCAGTGTGGCAAATTGCATTGTAGCAACTGCCTACTGTACGAATAATTGAAGATACAAATCAAATCTATTTACAAATACAATACAAATATATTCAAAACATTCAAAACTGGGTTTTATTGAACAGGGGCTGAGCCCCCGAGGCCACAATTGATATCTTGCTAAAAACAAGAGTTTGGTTGGATGCCCCATAATTATGTTTTCAGATATTAAATCATTTTCAAACAGATTTCAAGTAATCTAGAACATATGCATTTAAGCTATCAGTGCCCAGAAAAGAATCTTAACAAACATGCGTAAATAATAAGAAGTTCCGTCCTGTTCAGAGGGGGAGATATACAATAAATTATGCCAAGGAAGAGCCAGTGTGGCAAGGAAATGAGCAAAACACCGTGGCTCCTTAACCTTACAAGGTTGTTATGCACCAGACATAAAAAATGATTGGCGCAAAGCTACCTTGTAAATTTAATGAACCACTGCTGCTGCATCCATCAATAATGCAGCACAACTTATTTTACTTTCTTAATCTCATCCATAATGAGATTGCGTCCTGTTAAACACATTGAATCAATTCAATACTATATAATGAAAAAAATTAAAATTATTACATCAATTCAATAATACTAATGAAATTATAAAAGCTAGTCTGACTACGAATCAGAAAAAATGAGTGAATTTTTTTATTTTAGTAATTTGAAGCCTCAGTACCACAGCCAAGAAATTTTCATCAAAGTTATTCAGACGGTAATTCCAATTTGATTTTGTCATCATCGGCTTCACTAAAACAACACAACCAAAAGTTTCAATAAAAAAAATACAAAATCAGTTATAATACATAGAAATATAATGGCATAAATCGGCTCTGCATACTGATAGCTGTGACAAGAGATGCTACATGTACTTTGATTTTGAGCCAAATAATAGCATCTCTGGCCAGAGACTATACGAGAGACGGCGAGTTGATGAAAAAGGTTTCTGCTACCCTTGAGCCTTGCCTTCCTATTTATATAGAGTGTTCGGGTTTAGGTTTGGGTTTGGGCCTCTTCTTCTTCCTAGCAGTTAAAATTATTATTTAAACCCTACACACCTAAATGACTATTTAAACCCCATATCACCTACTTAAATTAATCAATTTAATATATATTAAATTTTGTGTCTCAAACTCTATTTATTGTAAGCTATTCTTACTATATCTAGATTTTATTTTATTTTTAGGTGGACCTCGAATTTTCAATTTAATATTTTCATTAATTTTTTTATTACATGAGAGAAGGAAAAAAAAGACAAAAGCAAGGAAAAAGCTATGTCTTAATAAATGACTCTCATATAACATCAATTAGTAAAGTTGAGGATAGACATGGTAATAGTTGATGCACCATCACAAGAGACTTTGAATGATTAGCACCTAGTTTAGTAAGGAGCTCAAAGAGATTCGCATAATGGTGAAACAATGACACTCTTTAACACTGAATGCACTACATGAAAAGAGTCAGAAAAATTTAATCCCAATCGTAAAGACGTAAATTTAAGCTTGCAAAATATTGGACAAACCACACTACCATATAAGGCAAATTGAAAGTTGCCCTCAAAATTCCTAACCAACCCACCATAGCTTTTACCTTGTTAGTTAAAGCAATGTATCCACGTTAAGAACCATTATCACCATGTGGGCCTAACTAAAGCTGTTGAAATGATATTATTAAATGTTCGATGTGAAACTTGCAATTGCGCATAAACAGCTACCGGTTGGATACCATCAAACACCAATTTATTACGAGTGTATCATAGGTTCCACATTATGATGGGTGCAACACTCCCAATCTTAATCTTACTAATTAACATTTGTATAATATCTCTCGTATTATTCATAAGATTATTGGCGCACAACGAAAACACAACAATGAGCATAGTAACTGAAATAACAGGTTAACTCTTATAAATCGACTCTATGTCACGAGAGGATCCAATTCTCTGGCAATTACAAAAGACACTTCTATTTTACGCATGTTCAAAAGATATCTATTTTGAATCAAACAGAATATATGAAACTTGCTACCGACTCCACCACCTTATCCCTCACAACCTGCTTGATCAAATGACTAAGAGGCATGGATATGTATGCATTGCTCTGGAATTCACTCATACCAGGATATGCACAATGGGCCCTTTATGTTGATGCCATTGCATTTTACTTGCATATGGTGGAAGAAGGTTTTGATTCCTTACTTTTTCAGTTTTTCACCTTCCTTCGGTTACATCATTCTCCATAGGTACAATTCATAAGTGTGTTTCTTGAAACTAGATTATGTATAATTCATTCAGTTATGAATCTTCTCAATGTATATTTACAGTCCATGAGAATCAGAAATGTTAAGCCATTAAAAGAAAGAATAAAAAATGTTAAACTAGTTTTACATAAACTAGCGTTAACATTTCCTTAAATATTTTTATCGTTGAAATTAAGGGAAATGTTAACGAGTGCCCCGAACACTCTTTAAGCACGTGATAAGTTTTTATGAAAGATTTATTGCTTTGAAAATTGAAATCTGTAACTTTTTTTTAAATAATAATTTTTTTATTAGGAAGGCTTAAAGAGTGTTCCAGGGCACTCGTTAACAAGACTCATATTAAAAAAAAGAATAAAAAATCTTAAAATGTGTGTTATTCAATATGGAAAAATGCAATTGTTTATGAATACTAATCCAACATTTATTATTTTTTTCCATTATTATCTCCTTATTTATTGAATTTCATCCAACTTAACCACCTCAGTAACTAGAATTAATAAAGGTATTTTAATAAGGGTTTTCTATCATGTGCAAATTTGCACATGTTAAGAAGTTTTAAATAGTAACTTTGCATTGGAACTTGTATATTTTGTATTAAATACATAACTTTTTAATAAACAAATATTTATTTTCAATAAAAATTTACTATTTTTAGTAACTTTAACATATGCAATGTTGCACATGTTAGACAAACCCTTTTAATAAAGGCTTAATAGCAGTTATCGCTCCCTAACTTTGCGATTTTGACCCCATAAAGAAAAAAACTACAAAACTGCCCCTAATTTTTGCAACTGTAACAGTTTTGGCCACCCAAAGCCAATTTTTGGTAAAATAAAAATAAAAAATAACACGTGGCATCTCACTTAGGGTGCCACGTCAGCGTAGACCGAGTCAAAATTGACCTTGGGGGCCAAAACTGCCACAAATGCAAAACTTATGGGGCGGTTTTGTAGTTTTTTTTCTTAGGGGGCCAAAATCGCAACTTTGGGGAAATTAGGGGGCTAAAACTGCTATTAAGCCTTTAATAAATGATACTAATTTTATCATTGAAATCAACACAATTAATCATTTGCGTAAAATCGTGCGCAAACCTTAAACAACTATTATTTAGAGACGGAGGGAGTAATTTAATTGAACATTTACTTCAAACCAAACCATGACCATTGGTTGGTTTAGTTCTTGTTTTATTTAAGTGTGAAACCAATGAATACAGGAAGGTTTAAATCAATGACAAGACTTGACTAGCTAGGTAGCTGTGAAGTTTCTCAATAATTTAATTGAACATTTAATTTATACGCACCCTATCCCTTCTTATTTTCTTTTGGACCATAAGTTTTTCTGCAGAACTTGAAATGCAAAGGACCATTGTCTTATTCACTTAATGTTGGCTACTGCAGATTGCAGAAACAGCTGTTATAGTGTCTACTGCATTACTTGAATTGCAACCAACACTGCCTTATTCTTATGATGCTAGCTACTGCAAATTGGAAAGATCAGGTAAATAGCAATCTCATTTTGCTTGATCATTCATTGTTGTACCAAAATTAAGCCTCCAAAGTTTATTTCTACAGCAGAGTTGTTGCAGTCAATAGTACCTAAGACAATGAGATGGTGCTAGCTACTGCATATTGGAGAAAGATCAGGAGAATTGTTCATACAGCTTGAACATTTGCTGAAATAAGGTAACAAACAATGATATGCTTGTCTTTTTTCTATAGAAAAATTGTGATTGCTCATTCAACTTGAAATCAATATCACCTTATACAAATTATATTTAGTACTTGCCTTATTTTATGATCCATGTAATCATGACACCGTGTAGCTTTTTCTTATTCTCTTTAATGTTTTAAGTAGTTACTTCAAATGTAGAATAATTATTTCCTGTTGAACTTTGAAGCTTAAACCAACTCTCTAGCCTTATTACTTACCATTTTGTAAATGATATGAAAAGATTGCGTAATAAGTTGCATTGCTACAAGGTCCTATACCTTATTACTTACAGGATCCTATATTTTAAGTACGTACACAATATGGAAAACCTATATTATGGCAAACTCCAACAATTTTTTACTTCAATTTAAACAATGATGATATATACATAACAGTTTAAAGGATGGCAAATGCATATATTGAATCTATGAATTCTCTAGATTCTAGCTGCTACCTGCTGTCTAGAAAGGAAAAGATTGTTCACAAGTATGTGCTGACAACAGTAAAAACATTGAGGCAGAAAACAATCGCATGTTTGTTTTTCTTTTATTAGATTCTCAGACTTTTTATTGGTATATGATTTCCATTTTTGGTCTTCACTCTACTTTACTACATGATAGTTTTTTCATAACTTGTTTATCATTTTCAAAGATAAATTGGGTATTTAGATATCGGCTGAAAGGATCTTAAAACTTTAATATTGAATGGAATCCCTGTTTGAACTTTATCAAACATTTTTTTGAACAAGCTAAAAACAATTATTTGATGAAAATGGTCATCAAATATCATATTTCAAATTAACAGACTTTGAATGAAGAAAATCTTCCTACACAAAAAGAACATGAATTATATGCTCAGAGAACGAGATTCATTATAAACCATTTTATTTTTCAACACCCGCACACACACACACATATACGCCTAACTTTGATCTATTTAAATTTATTTAGATGGCGAGTTTTCTGACTGATTTGGCGAAACCGTATGTGGAGAAATTGATAAATGGGGCAATCACAGAGTCAAGTTATATATGTTGCTTCACGTGCATTGCTAAGGATTTTCAAGAAGAAAGATCTAGATTGGAAATAGAAAGGACAACTGTCAAGCAACGTGTTGATGTGGCAACCAGAAGAGGAGAGGATGTTCAAGGTAATGCTCTTTTTTGGGAAGAAGAAGCTGATAAGCTCATTCAAGATGACACCAAAACAAATAAAAAATGTTTTTTTGGATTTTGTCCGCATTGCATATGGCAATATAGAAGGGGAAAGGAACTGGCCAATAAGAAGGAGCATATTAAAAAATTGATGGAAACTGGAAAGGATCTTACAATTGGACTTCCTGCTTGTCTTCCAGATGTTGAACGCTATTCATCCCAACACTATATTTCATTTAAAAGTAGAGAATCCAAATACATAGAGCTTTTGAATGTACTGAAAGATGACAACAATTATATAATCGGGTTGCAAGGGATGGGGGGCACAGGAAAAACTACATTGGTCAATGAAGTGGGTAAGGAACTAAAACAATCCAAACAATTTACTCAAATCATTGACACGACAGTGTCATTTTCTCCTGATATCAAAAAGATTCAAGATGATATTGCTGGACCCTTGGGATTGAACATTGATGACTGTAATGAATCAGACCGATCCAAAAAACTATGGAGCAGATTAACCAATGGTGAGAAGATTCTTCTAATATTGGATGATGTGTGGGGAGATATCGATTTTAATGCAATAGGGATTCCATATAGTGACAATCACAAAGGCTGTAGTATACTTGTAACCACACGCAATCTGTTGGTGTGCAACAGATTAGGATGCAGTAAGACAATCCAACTGGATCTTTTATCTGAAGAAGACGCATGGATCATGTTCCAAAGGCATGCTGGTCTAAGCAAAACTTCAACTAAAAATTTGCTTGAAAAGGGATGTAAAATTGCAAATGAATGCAAAAGGTTACCAATTGCAATTGCTGCTATAGCCAGTAGTTTGAAGGGCGAACAACGTCAGGAAGAGTGGGATGTGGCCTTAAATTCCCTGCAGAAACATATTGCCATGCATGGTGTTGATGATGAACTCCTCAAAATTTATAAATGCTTGCAATTTAGCTATGATAATATGAAGAATGAGAAGGCCAAGAGACTATTCCTCTTGTGTTCTGTATTTCAAGAAGATGAAAAAATTCCTACCGAAATGTTAACCAGACTTGGCATCGGAGGAGGCCTTTTTGGGGAAGATCATATCAGCTACGAAGATGCTCGAAATCAAGTTGTTATATCCAAGAATAAACTCCTAGATTCTTGTTTGTTGTTGGAGGCCAATCAAAGCAGAGTGAAAATGCATGACTTGGTTCGTGATGCAGCCCAATGGATAGCGAACAAAGAGATTCAAACAGTGAAGTTGTGTGATAAAAATCAAAAGGCAATGGTTGAAAGGGAGACGAATATTAAATATTTGTTATGTGAAGGCAAGCTTAAGGATGTGTTTTCCTTTAAACTTGATGGTTCCAAGCTTGAGATTCTAATTGTCACTGTGGAGGATGAAAACTGCCATGATATGAAAATCGAAGTCCCGAATTCATTTTTTGAAAATAGTATGGGCCTTCGAGTTTTTCATGTAATCTATCATCATTTTCCTAAACTTGATCTATCATTACCTCAGTCAATTCAGTCGTTGAAGAATATTCGATCTCTTCTCTTTAAGGATGTCAATTTGGGAGACATCTCTATTTTGGGAAACCTGCAAAGCCTTGAGACTCTTGATTTGGATGATTGTAAAATTGATGAATTGCCTCGTGGAATCACAAAACTAGAGAAACTTAAATTATTGAACTTGAACCGTTGTAAAATTGCAAGGAATAATCCTTTTGAAGTGATTGAAGGATGCTCATCACTTGAAGAATTGTATTTTGGAGATAGTTTTAATGAATTTTGCCGAGAAATAACGTTCCCTAAATTGAAAAGGTTTTATATCAGTGATGGTTTCAATTTCGAGGATAAATCATCAAAGTGTGTTTCTTTAGTAAACTATTCTGAGGTTTTCCTATCCGAAACAACACTCAAGTACTGTCAGCAAGAAGCAGAGATTCTTAGACTAAGAAGAATTGAGGGGGGATGGAGAAATATCATACCTGAGATTGTTCCTATGGATCAAGGTATGAATGACCTAGTTGAGCTTGGTTTGAGTCACATTTCACAACTACAGTTCCTCATTCACACTAAGCTTACTGGTTCTCAAGTACCAAAAGTCTTCTCCAAGTTGGTTGTACTAGATCTTTATGAATTAGAAAATTTGGAAGAATTGTGCAATGGTCCTCTTTCCTTTGATTCTCTGAAGAGTTTAGAGAAGCTGTCCATCAATGATTGTACACATTTGCGAAGCTTATTTAAGTGCAACCCAAACTTATGCAATCTAAAGAGTGTGTCACTAGAGAGATGCCCGATGTTGATTTCACTGTTTCAACTGTCAGCTGCACGCAGCCTAGTGATGTTGGAGACATTGAAAATAATTGATTGCGAGCTTCTTGAAAACATAGTAATAGATGAAAGGGAATTGGAGCAGTCGAGAGGTGAAATAGTTGATGATAATGACAGCACAAGTCAGGGCTCAATGTTTCAGAAACTGAAATATCTTAGTATTGAGAAGTGCCCGAGATTTGAATTAATATTTCCATTTCTCTCTGCTCATGATCTTCCAGTTCTAGAATCCATCACAATAAAAAGTTGTCATAAGCTGAATTACATATTTGGCCAAGATGTCAAACTTGGTTCTCTAAAAGAAATGAATCTTGATGGCTTACCAAATTTGATCGACATTTTCCCAGAATGTAATCGTACCATATCTTTCTCCATTAAGGGAGCATCTTCAATATCTGGATATGCTTCCAAGCCACAAGCACAATCAGACCCAATCAAATGCAATATCTTTTCATGGACTGATATATATTGTTGTGGTAAAAAATATGGGCACAACAAATTGAGGAGTACTACAAGTACTAAAATCCCATTGGTTTCTAAGGATCATCCGCAAGACAATTTAACGGTAAACCTCTCTCCTCCTCCTCCTCCTTCTTCTTCTTCTTCGATGTTATTTTTTATACTTTGTTAATAAGAAACTATTGATACATTTTATTAGACATACTATAAGCTTGAAGATTACTATTACTATAAGTGCAAATCACTAAATGCGAAAAAGTGATCAGAATACAATCCAATTAATAGTATAACAAGTTTAATACTATTTTCAGTGTTTAATAGCTTTGGAGCATTAAACTAATTGTAGATAATGTAAGCCCATCTTTAGCACTTGTATTGTAGGATATAAAAACTTACACAATATAATAGAAAAACATAAACATGTTTTTCCTACAAAAAAAAACAGAAAAATGTGTTGTATGCATTTTCTTGAATTTTTTGGGGGGTTTACGATGGAAGTAATGAGTTTTGAACCTAGGACTTCATTCTCTTAGTTTGCATCTCTCAAACTAAGAGATTATTTAACTTATATTTTTCTTTGGATTACATAATTGCAGGAATCAAATTCATATCGCCTTAACATATGGGAACGTGCTCAATGTCTTTCAACACAATCACATATCTGGTGCAATATTAAAGAGATTAGACTGAAGAATATTTCGAAGATGAAATCGGTATTTATCCTATCTATTGCTCCAAGAATGTTGTTGGAGACTTTGTCCATTGACAACTGTGATGAATTGAAGCACATTATAATAGACACTGGAGATCATGACAGTGGCGACACTAAGTTGGGCAATGTTTTCCCAAAATTAAAACTTCTCATTATTGAAAATTGTGTGCTATTGGAATACATAATTGGACATTACACTGATGATCGTGATCAAAACCAGAGGGAGATTCACCTTTATCTTCCGGCATTGGAAAATCTCTACCTTTGTAATCTTCCAAGTTTAGTCACTATGTGTCCGAAACAATATCACATGACATTTCCACCTTTGAAATATCTTGAACTCAATAACTGCGGAGACGGTACGATCATCAAGGTATCCCTATTTCTATATATCTTTGTTGTTTGTGAATCTAATCAATGATATCGATTTTACAAGAATACCATTGGATTGCAATTAATAGCTAGCTACTTAGCTATTGATTTTTTTTGGGTCTAGTAGACTAGTGGCTAGAGCTCACACATTTTAATGATTGCAATAAATAAAAATGACTGGGGGATGTACGTTATTTACGGCTCTTAAAATTTTTGTTATTCTTATTTTATGCATGTGTTTATTTCCCATTTGTTTATTGCAGGAATTGAGTGGGAATGTGAAACATTTTTGTGCTTTGACAAGTCTCAAGGTAGATAACTCCAATGTAGAAGGTATCTTTTGTCTGAATGAAATAAATGAACAGCAAATGAACTTAGGTTTGGAATTCATTTATTTGGATGTTCTGCCAATGATGACATGCCTTTTTGTGGGTCCCAAAAATTCATTTTCTCTCCAAAACCTTACAAGATTAAAAATCAAGCGATGTGAAAAATTGGAAATTGTTTTCTCCACTTCTATAATAAGGTGTCTGCCACAGTTGTTTACTTTGAGAATTGAAGAATGCAAAGAGTTGAAGCATATTATTGAAGATGACTTGGAGAATAAAAAATCCTCAAATTTTATGTCTACAAAGACATGCTTTCCGCAGCTAAATACAGTTGTTGTAGCAAAGTGCAACAAGTTGAAATATGTCTTTCCAGTCTCCATATGGAAAGAGCTTTCTGAGCTAAAGGCTCTAATGATAAGAGAAGCAGATGAGTTAGAGGAAATATTTGTAAGTGAGGGTGATGATAAAGTAAATATTCCAAATCTGAAAGTTGTAGTATTTGTCAACCTACCAAGCCTTTGCCATGCGAAAGGAATTCAATTTCAAGCTGTAAAACATCATTTCGTACAGAATTGTCGAAATCTCTCTGTGGCTTCAACATTAACAGAAGGCTTCAGATATGACCGTGGCTACGGTACACACTTTAAAAACTATTACATGTTGGCTGAAAACAATTACATATCATGCTGTAAACTTACCAAGGACTAGATTTAAGGATGATTTTCTTTTAAAATTCGTCTATAGATTTTCACCCCTTTTTCTTACCAAGGTCTAGAAGAAAAGTATACACAATTCTCTCAAGATCTAATAAATTATACTATTTGGTTAAAGGATATAAATAATTGAAGCACCTAAAGTAGAGGTATGCATGATAAGAGCTTGTGGAGGGGCCTGCTTAATACAAGTTTTTTTTTCTTTGGGCCAAGTAGTTTAAATCACACTTTTTAAGTATGAAAAAGTGGGATGTTGTGGGTTCGGCCTTGCTCTCCTGCAAACAGATGCACTGAGCTATATTTCTGTATAAAATATAGAAGTGGTAAAACTTTAATTATAAGACATATAGATAAACAGTATTGAAAATGACAATTTAAAATCGAAAGTGGACGTTTTGATTTTATTATTATATTTACGAGTTACTATATAACGATGTTAATCTCTATTGTACTTTGCTATAGATTGTGAATTGTACAAGGATGTGAGGAAGCTAGTCAAGCAATTACGTAATGAATCCAAAGGCCACGATACTTGTAATGAAGCTCTAGCACCATCAGGACACGGGTTGACTTCAGAGGTCAATACTATTCTATTTATTCAAGCTAACTATGAATACAATCATCAAGACAATGTATTTGAATCAAACATTTTATTTTTGATGCAGAAAGAAATGGAACAAACACTAGAGACAAAGCATGAATTTGTTGAAAATGTTCCTCAACAAGAGATGCCATCAGTAGCAATAATACCAACAAATTCAAAAGTAATTTGAAGGCCATGTGAAAATCACTTGGATATTCCTCTCCAAATATATACATATTCAATATTAGTCTAGTAATGAAATAATTCATATGTTCTTACTACAGGAGTTGATGAATGAACAAGAAACGGAGCAACAACGTCCACTTGGACAAACTGATGCTACTGTCAAACCTTCTCAAGAAAATAATGTAATATAGTACCACCTCATCGTGCATATAAATCTAAAAAAGAAACGTTAAAAATATGTTGCAACTAATTTACATTTTCATGTTATGCTATCAGTTGGAGGGTTCAACGTCAGAAAAAAATGTAGCATCAACTTTGTCGACCATTTCAGGAACAACAAGGAATGAGCTACCTATACAGTTAGCTGCTCCTAAACAAAAGGCATTTCCCCTCATTTTTACACGTTTTCAACTTAGGAATTGAATTATACAACAATCTTAAAAATCCTTTTAATTTTAAGCAGGGTATCGAAATAAGTATTGAAGAAGGAACCACTTCAACACCTCATTCAAAATCAGTCAATTCATCATTAGGTCAATTCGCTACTTCACAGGTGAGTATATTTTATTTAGCAAAGCCTTCAAATTAACATGCTCTTCTGCTTACAACTATTATTGTCCTTTTTTATATTATTTAATTGCCATGGGATTGCATTTATAAGAATCGATCTTTAAACTAATTTTGATATGAAGAGAACAAAATTGGAGTCTACTGCTTTTGAGATTTGATTCTTTTTTTCTATTTTTTTTCTTTCTATAATGAAGTAAGCCTCTCCTAGACTAAAATATATAGTGAGGATAATCCTATAAAAATTAAAAATTCATAATGATATCATTCTTTTATTTGAATTTTGTAGGAAGAAGGTGATGGCCAAAGAGCCATAGCTTCTCCTCCAATTGCCATAACAAAGCCCCTCAGTGCACAAGATGTTGATGTTAAAATCTGGCAAGAAAATAGTAGCACTAATGAGGATCAAGGTAAAGACTCTTTGGATCAGTTTTATTTTCTTAAGTTAGCTCATCACCCTTTTCATTTTGAAGCTGAACCCTCCTCTTTCCCAACTTTTTTCAGTTTCTCTAAATGATGATGCTGTCATGAAAGTAAGCTCAAATATTGAGCAACAATTTCGTAAGGATGATAAAATATTAGTTTCCAAATCAAGACCCTTTTCTATTGCATCTCAGTTTCCTACAAAGCCTTCTGAAGGTATTTTATTCTTCATTTTATTTTTAATTAATTCACTTGTGCTCAAATATGCATAATTATTCTTTCCTATACTTTCAGGGGACCCTTCTCAAATAGATGAAGATTTAAGTTCTTCTTTGGTTGTCACCGGGGAGCTTGAGAGTCTAGTCTCCAAGAAGCATTTGGCTATTGAGAAATTGTCTTTGTTGACCGATTTCCTTGTTAAGCATCCTTCAATTCTTTTAAGGGACACTTCATTGAGTAGCAGATACAAGGGTTATGCCTACAACAGCCTAGCAGAGCTATTGAAATTCCTCCAAACTCATAGTGCCTTGGATGTCTTAGGTTCAAGCAACTCTGAATTTGTTGAGTTATTACAAGATGCGCGTAGATTTCCGTTTGATAAGGAGTGGTTGGATGGTGTTGAAAAGCGCTCTTTGTTTCCTGATTTACAATTCTCTCAAAATGTAATGCAAAAGCTATTGGATTCCCAGCAGCATGTCACCAAGGAAGTTGAAGAGATCCGTTTGAAGATAAACATTTTTAATCAACATGCGGAAGATCTTAAACATCAATTGACATCTTCTGAAGCTGTTTTGGAGAGTATCATTCAACAGAAAGCACAAGTTTTAGAAACTAAGGCTGCTTTAAGTGCTCCTCTCGGCTATTAGACTATCTTTTGTTGTTGGAGCTTTTTAGCATTGAATATTGTTTATTTCTTGGGTAGTTTACTCTTTTCTCATTTGATATGAATTATTCCCTCTGTACCAAATTATAAGCCGCTTTGGAGAAAAAAAATTCCTAAATTATAAGTTGTTTTAATGACTTGTAATTTGGGATGGAGGGAGTATATCTGTTTTTTGTAAAATTAAATTTCTATTTTGAATCAAACATACTATGTGTATGCATTTTCACAGAATTCACTTATATCAGGATATGCACAATTGGCCCTTTATGTTGATGCCATTGCATTTTACTTTTGTATGGTGGAAGAAGGCTTGGATTCCTTACTTTTTCACCTTCCCTCGGTTACATCATTCACCACAGGTACAATTCATATGTGTGTTTCTTGAATCACCATATGTGCTAGATTAGATGAAATTCATTCAGCGTTGGTTTGTACCATATGTTTCTTCTTGTGAAAGCTGATTTTTCAAGTAGGTGAAGAATCTTCTCAAAGTATGTATACAGTTTATCAGAATCAGAAATATGTTATGCCATTAAAAGAAAGAATAAAAAATGTTAAACTAGTCATTTTTCAAGCAGGTGAAGAATCTTATGAAATTTTTCTCATTTTCAAACTTCCAAATTCAATTTATTTCATGATTCTAAGAATTCTAGTAGATATCATGACACTTTAAAAAACAAATTAGAATATATTAGGTGAGGATAAATAAAAGAACACAAAGACATAAATTTAATGTGTTAAGAGATGTGTTGTCAAAGCAACATAGTGTGACAAAGCTTGAGTCTATTAATCATTTAGTCAGTGGTGCGATCTCTGGTCAATACGCATGAAAAATGCATGAAAATACAAATATTGGAAAAGTAAACTCTTAAGTGGATCTCAATTACCTGGAAGGATTAGTGTTCACACTTGAGCATGAGAATAGCTCGGTTTACCAAAAATAAATGTTATGTTGTCAAAAAGTTTGTAAGAGATATCGACTAAAAATTGCTCTGCTGTGTGCTTACAAAGTGTAGAAAAAGCTAACGATGCTTGTGATTGAACAAAGAGTATATATCATATAGCTATACATAATTTGAGCGAGAAGTGGCTCAAAGAATAGAATCAAAGTACAAGAAGATCTGTATCTATCTCAAAGGGCTTACAGAACACCTAATCCTCCATCCCTTTATTATTAAAAATCTAAATCATCAGAAAAAAGAACCAAAAAAAATATCCAAACAAATATTAATATTACAACTATAGTACAAATGAAATCATAGCCTGAGTCTGAACTTACATCTACTATCTGAAATGCTAATATCATTATCAGCACCAAGGCTATCCACCTGAAGGCTGCACCTGACACGAAACTTGACTCTAAAGATCTTCAACTTACCAAGTTTAACCCTCACATTCTGATTAACCTTAATATCAAGTGGTATATTACCTGCTTCTTGAAGCTGCTGTTGCAACGTATTAAATAAACCAGTTGCATCCTGTGTTTGACCTGTTAAAGGCAGATTAAGCACGGTTGTATTCCGGTGACCTTGATAGAATTTCGGCAGAGACCCTTCACACAGTCCTGTTTCTTTATACCAAGCACTTATATGGCTTCCACTTACATAGTATATTCCAATCTTCTTGTTTGGGTTTCTTGCAGTTACTGTTACATTGAAGGTAACAAAGAGACTGTTGTCGTCGGAAAGATTGAACTGTGTTATTCTGAGTCTGTCTACTGAGTATTTAGGAAGTTTTGGCCTAAAAGCAAGGTAGAGTGACCCAACAGTGATGCCAATTGCAACTATAAGAATCAGCAATATGGTGAAGGTGCAGCACAAGAACCTGCAGCAGCAACTTCTTTTCTTCTTTGGTGGATGAGTATGCCTCACTGGAAAGTGGCGTTTCGGAAGAGGTGGATGAGAAGGACTGCGTCGATCGGACTTTGAAGTGTTTCGAGGAAACAAAGGAACTGTAGGTTTGGTTTGTGACTCCAAATCACTAGCAGGGTGAATTCTCTGATGATCTGTCATCATACTTTGTTAACAGAAAATTTGTATCAAAAAGTATGTGTGAGCATTTCAAATGTTTGACACAGTTTATTGTTATATAGATGGATCAATGGTGGTATAGTAAAAAGGTGGGTGGGAATATGAATAGAATATGTATATAAGAGGAAGGAGCAGGTCATTGTATATATGAAAGGTTTGAAGTTTTCCTATGTTTGACTTGAATGGTTAAAAGAGTCACCATCAGGTTCTATTTTGTATGATAAATGACAAGATCATCAATCACATTCACATGTATCAAGTATTTCAAAGTTGATTCTTTATATAATACTTATGAAATATGGAATTATGAATTTAAGTATTTTATAAGCTGGGAATCAAAATATTAGTATACAAATATCTATGTAGCTCGGACTCCTCCGATTAAGCGTGTCCCATGTGTCCGACACCGATAAATATAATTAAACTGAATTATGTGATTTTCTCAAATTATTAGCAGTGTTGACATGTCGGTGTCCGTGTCATGTTTGTGTCCGTATCCGTACTTCATAATTCTTACATATCATTGGTTCATTTCATGTGGAAAACTTCTATCAGTATATTCCAAGAAAGCTTATATTAAGATACAAATGTCTCTCAAAACCTTTTAATCGTTTTATATACAAAGAAAGAAAAAGGAAAACACATAAAAATAAATATCAAACACCAAATTGCTTAATTTCTATGCACCGCATAAAGTCGTTCTCATTAATAAAGGAGAGCAAAATGTACAAGTTATTTTCTCTCTGATGGGCTAAATCAAATCACATATAACCCGCTACATGTGTTTAAAAATTACAAGTGTGTTAAATTAATTTTTCTTCACAGAAACATCTATTTTTTTTTTACTATATTATATCATTTTATTATATTAGTTTTTAAATTATTTCATAAAATACTATCATGATGAGATATAATTTCTCAAAAAAACATGATGAGATATAATTAAATACATATGTAATTTTTTTTATAATAATATTGCACACCAATTAAATTCAATAATAAAACACATCCACAAATATTAATCTATGCACACACAGAGGTTTTAGAAGGTTCCTCAGAGGCTTGCTTCTTCAGCTGCTACTACCATTAAACTATTAATCACGCATATGTCCTAGAGACAAAGTCATACCTATGACTTTAGACACGAGAAAAAAGATGAGTGAACTCACTAATCAGCATAGTTTTGAAACTCGGCTCGAACCGGCCGGTCGGACCGATCGAACCGGGAATTGGTGGGTAAACCGGTTCGAGCATACCTTTGGATCGGCCATGCAGTTGGCTCGGCGAGAACCGGACAAAACCGGTCAAACTCGGTAAAAACCGGTGACTCGGCCGAGTTATGGGTTGAACCGGTTCTTCTCTTTTTTTTTTGTTTTGCTTTTAACTTAAATCATGTTTTAAAAAATGGCACAGATGGGAGTTGAACTCGTGACCCTCCTATTAAAAAACAACTTCCTAACCACTGAAGCGCTTGTTCATTTTGTATTTGATTTGTTTTTAATAAGATACATCAAACAAATTTTTTGATAAGAATATAGCTGTCAAAATATTGAATATTGTACAAAACAAATACCCATCAATTATTATTTTTTAGTTGATAAAAACGCCTCACAAAATTACCGTTTAATACTTTTCAAAGCAAATACCTACCAATTTTTTTATCTTTTTTATAAAAATAACTCACAATATTAACGGACAAAAACATGGACATATATAATTATAAAACTTCCCTAAAAAAATATAATTATAAAGCTCAAATATTTTATTTAAAGTTCGTGAATAATTATCACATTTAATATTATTAAATATCTATACAAATTTAATCTAAACATCGGGTTATCTAACCGAGTCATCCGATTTAATCCGATTCTGTCATGCGGTTCAACCAATGACCCGATGGTTCGACCATTGACTCAGTGACTCAGTGGCTCTGCCGAGTCGATGACCGAGCCGAATTTTAAAACTATGCTAATCAGTATAAAATAATTCTATGAGTTCACCAATTCATATTTAAGTTTTTTATAATATATATATTATAACAAGGAATGAATTAGATATTGTAACAAAAAAAAAGGAATGAATTAGATATGAATTTTATAAGTTTTTATATCTTAAAATTCATATTTAATTTATATTTTCATAAAAAATTCCAAACTTTTGTGAGAGAGATTGTTAGAATATTATAAACATCTATGTAAAAATTCATTCAAAGATGTGAATGATACATATCAGTTGATTCGAAAATAAAAACTAAAAGTTGTGATGAAAAATATTTAAAGATCAAAACTTGATGAAAATTTTTAGGAAGACTAAAAATAGAATGTAAGATATTTATAAAATAGGAAGATATTTATAACCTATTAATATAATATAATAAATTGAAGCGTTGTGATTGATGTTAATATAAAAATGTTATATTAACGGTGCATACTATTAATCTAATAAAAGAAAAATATTTGTGTACATCTCTTTAGGATGTATACACCTTAAAATAAAGAGAGAAAAAGAAAATGACAGCTTGATAGCACGACAAGAAGAAAGAGATAGAGAAAAAAAAAAATGTCTTCTTGTATATGTAGGAAAATAAAAAATGTTTTATCGTTGTTGCTAATAAAAACTTCAAAAAAAAAAGGGGGAACCATAGGGTTTGTATTTATTTTTAAATAGTTTTTTAGTTAGAGTCGTATGTTACCTAATCTTGTAGGCCCAATGATCTAATGAATTTCATCATCTCTTAAGTGTCAAATACAAGCTACACTACCAAAATATTATATTCGTTTTTAAGTTATCTTTGGAATTTTTATTTTTTTTGGAGAAGTTATCTTTGGAAATTGTCTCCTATATTTTACCCTTTTCCTTTGTTTGTATGCAAAACGCAGGCTTCAATAATGGGGTGGTTGAAGGAATGAAGTTGAACACAAAATGAAGCTTAATACATTCAATTTTTTAAGTGTCATTTTTTTTGGTATTAATAACATATACCCCAAGTTTCCTAGTTTAAGGTTACATTCCTCTAGAAGGAAAAAAAGTTTTAAAGTTACATTAATTAGTATTATTAGTATCTTATCAATAATATCTATAATTATGTTTTAGAGTGGGTCAAAACCCAATCCAAATTAAACCACATATAAAGTTCATTTACTTCAAATTCATACTAGAGAATACATTTTATCACAATCTCACGATTAGTTCAACGATCATTCAAATCGTATCCTATTACTCAAAAGTAAAGTTTTTTTTTTTTTTTTTACAAAAAAAGTAAAGATTAAAAATAAAGATGTTTCAAATCAAAAATATTATTCCCCAACACATATAAATCTACCTGCTCCCAGAAACTACAATGTTATTTACTTATCTTTCACTCACCTTATTCAAACATTTATTTGAGTGTTTGCAAATACACTAACCATGCTAGCAAGCTCTTGCCAACACAAGCAGATCTGGTGGATTATCACAAATAATATTGTTTCCCATTATATTTGTTTCAGGTCTTTTTTTCCTCCATCTCATCATCATATCATATGAGAGAATCTAAACCCATACTCATATTGTACGAATTGTATACCATTCAAACTATATAGGAATTAGAAAAATTAGTCAATGAATCCAATTCTCGTCTCTAAAGCATTCATATTTCCTTGATGCTTGAAGCCTCTTTTGGAAGAGATATTCATGCATAGTCACAAAACTACGTTTATAGTGTTGAAACACACACAAAGATACGATTTTCTCCAAAATATCAATCAATTTTTTTAATTATTAAAATAAGGACATCACTGTGTGTTTACCTAAACACCAGATTTAGTCTTATGACCATATATGAATAACTCGTAAGTGTAAACATGAATGGTAGGTACCTAAGTTGAGACGTTTGAAAGCCAGCGACATATCAACCAAGGCCATGACCAACCTCTCTACAGGGCCAAGTTGAGTAAGCTTGTCAGTGAATAACCATAGTTTCAATTCACCATCCGTTGTTGGTGCCATCTTCAATACTGTTTGGATGAGCTCAATAGGAATCTCATTGCCTGATTGAATTAACATAGTGCAAATATATCACACTAATGTAGTTTTATGACCAGAACTGATACATGAATAACCCCATGTGGCAAACACGGAATCCAAATTCGAACAATGATACAAGATTATAAACAAACACTAATACAAGTTCATATTCAAACAAGTTTGTACATGAGTTCTTCACGTTCACGATTTTCCGTCACGAGATCGAATTTCAGTTCCAATCACGAATTCTCAGTGCCAATCGAGTTCCGATCCCCCCGAAATCACGTGTTATAGAGAAAGAAAAGAGAGGGAAGATGAAAAGATGAAGACAAGGGCATAATAGACATTTCACGTGAGGCTAGTCTCAATTAGGGCAAAAATGTCCATTCAAGTATGTCTTACTGGCATCACTTATACCAAGTCGCCATTTACCACATAGGTGCTATGTCACTAATCATTCTCCACCTCAGCAAACAAACGTGATTAGGACTGAAATTCAAATGCTTAATATTTGTATTGACAATTTAAAAGGATTAGTAACTTCAAGACTTGTAACCTATTTAGAGATGGTGCATTGTCCTCAATTATAATTGTCTTTTAAGGATTATGTGTGACTCTTAGAAAAATGATTAATTCAATTGATTTTAATAGTAAAATTAATATCATTTACTAAAACATTTATATTAATTGTAGTTAATGAAATAAAATTCAATAAATAAAATTATATTAATGAAAAAGAATAATAAATACCATATTAATTCCTTCATAAAAAAAATACCATATTAATATTTTAAATCACAATGGTTTCTCTCCAACATCTTTATATATTTTTTTAAATAATTAAAATATTTACATGTGTCACGACGACGATACAAAGCTTGATTGAGATTAGCTGAATCAGCAAGTTCAATTAAGCACTTGTGGCAGTTACAACCACCACAAAAAATCTCAGGCATCAGACACCACTCCCTTCCGTCGTGGCCATGCTGTCGCCGTGGTGCTGCTCCACTCCCTTCACCACCGTCACCACAATCACCACCCGCCGCTACTCTTTCATCTCTCACACTCCTCAATTCCCCTCTTCTCGCTTTTCCACCACTCCATCTTCCCTCCGATTCCGCATTCCATGCTCCAACAACAAATCAAAGGACTCATCCACCGATCTTGACATGCTAGATTGCGTCGGAACAGGTCAAAACGTGGAGTGTCTCCTAAGCGAAGAAGAAGAAAAAGATGAACCATCGTTGTCGAAGAGACTGTGCTTAGGGGAAGCGTTATGGGAAGGTGCAGTGTTAATATCACCGTTCTTTTTCTGGGGAACTGCAATGGTGGCGATGAAAGAAGTGATTCCTAAATACGGTCCTTTTTTCGTTGCGTCTTTTCGTTTAATTCCAGCTGGCTTTCTTCTTGTTGCTTTTGCTGCTTTTAGAGGAAGGGCTTTACCTTCTGGTTTCAATGCTTGGATTTCTATTGCGATCTTCGCTCTCGTCGATGCTGCTTGTTTTCAGGGTTTTCTCGCTGAAGGGTTGCAGAAAACTTCAGCTGGTTTGGGTAGTGTATGTTTGCACTTCATTTCTTACTCAGTTTTACTGTATTAGACCATGTTGGATAAAACAACTTAATTTGCAGCTTATAGTATAAGCGCTTATGATAAGCAAAGCTATTTCTATAACAAAAAGTTAAGTTGTTTTTGTGTAAGCTATAAGCTGTTTTCGTAAACTATCTTCGAGAACTTATGAAAATAAGCTGAAAACAGCTTATGAAGGTATCATAAGTTGAATAGATGTGTTACTAGTTGAAAACAGCTTACTAAATTGTCCTTTTGCAGAATAGATGTGTTACTAGTAGTACTATTTACAAGAGTTAAAAAAAATTAATGAATATATTTAGTAATTTGAAATAGAGCTTATAGTTAGGGACACATTTTTCTTTGCAAATGAAGCTTATATTTAGGATCAGAGGTAGTATTATTGTCGTTGTTGTTTGTCTGGGTGTTTATGTCTAGCTCATGTGTCTTTGCTAGAGACTACAGTATAGTCCTTATTTAGTGAACATGGGATGGTTTAGTTTTATGTTGCAACTGGTGAAATCACTCTGTAAAATGTTATTTGTGTCTTATATTGATAGAAATGGATTAGAGGAAAAGTTGGTTTGAGTTAACTTTGTGTTGATTCAGATTCTAGATTGCAGGGAGAGAATGAATTGTTGCTTGTTTTGACTATCTAGCATGGATATATCGCAGGTTATTATTGATTCGCAACCTTTGACAGTGGCTGTACTTGCTGCTTTGTTATTTGGTGAGTCCATTGGAATTGTTGGAGCTGCCGGGCTTGTTCTTGGTGTCGTAGGACTTGTGTTACTTGAGGTATTTTAATTTTGGTTTTAACCAAAAGAAAATGTCTTAATTTGCATATCCTTTAAGCACAGCTGAAAATTAGCAATCAAAATCTTTTACATATATTGTGGGATTGTGGAAAGATATTAAGCTTATGTCTTACTATAGTAGCGCTGTCGACATAATACAATTACCTAGTTGATTTTTTAATTTTTAGTATACAATTTCTTTTGGACTAGACATTACCTTCTATGTTAACTTAATAAAGCAAACACTGCTTGTTTTATTGCAGTTACCTGCCCTATCATTTGACGGGAGCAACTTCTCACTGTGGGGAAGTGGGGAGTGGTGGATGCTTCTTGCAGCTCAGAGCATGGCAGTTGGCACTGTCATGGTTCGGTGGGTCTCCAAGTACTCTGATCCTATCATGGCAACTGGATGGGTGCGCTTCAAATTTCATTCTGACTCTAATTTTTCATTATTTATGCTATGAAACGTAACATAATGATTAGTATTCCTTTCTCAATTGAAAAATCAACATGCCTTTCTTCAAATGTACAAAATTATAGCTATTTTTCATTATTTTTATTTTTGCGCTGTTTTGAGTGTCCTCAAGCCTCTTTGCATTACAAGTTTAAATCTAGACAATGAGTCCATTTACAAAAGTGTGAATTTGGGCATTTTGGACTCTAATTTATAGATTCTGATTATAGTTGCAGAAATATTTATTTCAGCAGATGTTTCAACAGTAAGTTTGTATACTGAAATCGTGATATGATGATTATTTAGGTATTACATTCATATATTAGTATTTATGCAAAAAAATCAAATTGTTTAAAAAAAAGGCATGGACATGTGAAAGGTATATCGTTGTTGGAACACTCTAGAAGCTTGGTTCAAAACTTAACTATCCTGTTTCTTTTGCAGCATATGGTTATCGGTGGTCTCCCCCTTGTGGCGTTCGCGATTCTTAACAACGACCCTGCTGTAAGTGGGAGTCTTAAAGAGTACAGTTCAACTGATGTATTGGCACTCCTCTACACGTCCATTTTTGGAAGTGCTGTTAGCTATGGTGTGTTCTTTTACAGTGCAACTAAAGGTACGTTATCTTTCTGATCCTGACCTCTCTCTTTTCCTTGCAGTGAATTTTCGTTTATAGTCATTAAAATATTTGAATTTCCATGAGGTGTCACTTCAGTATTAAGGATTTGACTTTGTAACCTCAAGGGATGTAGTTCATATCACATCGGGGATGGTTGTAAAATGGTTATTAGTGCCACTTTATTTAAAAAAAAGTTCCCCTCTCCTCAATTTTTAAGAAAGCATCCATGTAAAATCCAAAATGGTGAGCTTCTTTAACATGGTAATCAGTATTATTGATTTATCTTTAGCCATTTTGTACCCTTACAGATTTGAACTTTATTTTAGTTTTTCAAAATCCATATCAACCCATAAAGAATACACCTTATTATTATTGACATTGTGCTTGTGATGCATTGCAGGTAGCTTGACAAAGCTCAGTTCACTTACATTTCTAACCCCAATGTTTGCCTCAATTTTCGGGTAAGACTGCCTAACAATGGGAAAGAGTTGCCGGGTTTTGATATTTTTTTTTTAGAATTATGTATCAGAGAGAATAAAAATCAGAAAGACAACTAATGGCCACATAGCAGTTCTTTAAATGGAAGGTCATTCAGGAGAAAAAAATGACTATCTTTTACAATTATATATTTTTTTTAACAGAATAACCATCCACTGACACTCTTCATAATTTATTGAAGTATTGTACTCGCAAGATCATAACTTTTTTCGTACCTTTTGTCACTGGCATTTCCTAGAAAATTCACATATTTTCTGTCAAATTACATGTTTGTGTATCTTTTTGAGAACCTTTGTATACACATTTTTTGTTTGGTATTTCAGGTTTTTGTATCTTGGTGAGACATTCTCACCTGTACAGCTTGTTGGGGCCAGTGTTACTGTAGCTGCAATATACATGGTTAACTTCAGAAACACTTCAGAATGAGTTATATATTAAGTTTTCTACTGGTTCTTTCAACATAACCCAGCGTTAAAATTGGCACGAACTCAAATTGGGAATGCTAGTGCTTTTGGACATGGAGAGGAGAGAAGTTTAAGTGATATGTGATCTTGAGCACTTGCTGTCATGCCTTACAGTGTAAATACAATTTTGATCAGTTGTAAATTCAGGCTTCGAGCCTCTTCTTACTGCACAGATAGCAGAAAATTGTAAGTTAATATTGTTTCCATAGATTACTGTTACGCTAGGTCTGCATAAGAATGTATAGATTATGACTTGTGTATGGCAAGTTTTGTATATGGTTGTTGATCACACGAATGAAATATACATCTTGGGTTAAAATTAAATTTTTTATATACGATAGATTTGTTTCTTATACCGTTAGTAATCTTACGTCCAACTAGGTTCTTTAACCATTCAGCAGTGAAGCTCAAAAATTTTAAAATTAATAGTTGCACCCTGAACTCCTGAGGTCACTACTCTTAATAGTGAGTGTCACAGCTGAATCAACGCACCCGTTGTGTATTATTTTGAATTTAAACATATTTACCGTTCCGATTAACATGGCAGAAATTTTGAATGGTCATCTCTCTTCACCAAGTGATATGATTTTCTTTATACATAGAGATATTCTATCTACACAAATGGACATAGAGATTATCATCATTCTCACCCTTTTTCTACCATTTTCAATCTATTTCTTTAAATCATCATTCCCTTTTCCAATGCATGAGACGATGAGTAGGAAACATTTTTCTGTAAAATACTATTAAAGATATGTTTATTTTGAATATATAAATCATATCAAGATTTTCAAAGTATCATGAAGGAGATTCGTTGGTATACATGTTCGCATTTAATTAATATATATAGATTGGTGGGGCCAATACTAACAACTATAATTGTCTTCATCATTTTCTTTTTATTATTTTTTTGTATTTGGCTCACAACAAAATTGTACCGTAATATGATTGAGAATATCTTCAGCCATAGCATTCTCCTTCACTCAATAGAGTCGTGAAGACTGATATAGACAAAAGCAGCGTCACTTTTATTCTTTTATACCATCGTAAACTCCAACAAAGATTGTAGCAAAGTGGGCCCCACTACTAACTAGCATTATAGCATGAGAACAAAGTTGAGCAATAACTATGTTCACACACGAATCATCCCACATAAAGCATGGATAAGCCATTAAAAGAGTGCCTCTTAAGTGCAGAAGAAGATGGAAAAGCAAGTGTCAAAGATGAATCATCGGTAACGATAGTTGAAGAGTTATGGGAAGGTGCTGTGTTAATATCTCCGTTCTTCTTCTGGGGCACTTCCATGGTGGCGATGAAAGAACTGATTCCGAAATACGGTCCTTTTTTTGTTTCTTCGTTTCGTCTCATTCCTGCCGGGTTCCTTCTTGTTGCTTTTGCTGCTTCTAGAGGAAGGGCATTTCCTTCCGGCTTCAATGCTTGGCTCTCCATCGCCATTTTTGCTCTCGTCGATGCTGCTTGCTTTCAGGGTTTTCTCGCTGAAGGGTTGCAGAAAACTTCAGCTGGTTTGGGCAGTGTATGTTTGCACTTCATTTCTAAGTGAATTTTACTGTTACTACTTTACCACTACTACTATTCTATTATTAGTACTACATCCGTAAACACTAAGTTATATATATATCCTCGAATAAGACTATAGGAGAAATTATGTTAGTAATGTAATTAATGTGTACATTGTGTGTATGTTTACATAATAAATTGTCATTTTGATAGTGATGTTCAACTTTGACTTTTTATCTTCGAAGACAAATTAATAGTAATAATAAAGACTATATTCGGAAAAAACAATAAATGTATCTAATAATTTGTAACATGGCTTAGATTTAGAGACACTTTTTTTCCTTTTAAATGAGGTATTTTTTTTGAAGATTTATGGACAGAGGTTATATTGATATTGCTGTTTTGTTTGGGTGTTTATGTCTAGTTCATGTGTCGTTGCTAGAAACCACAGTATAGTCCTTATCTAATGACTAATGCACATTGTATGGCTGAGATTAATGTTGAATCCCGTGAAATTACTCTGTAAAATGCTGTATATGTGTCATATTGATAGAATTGGACCAGAGGAAAAGTTGTTGAGTTAAACTTGGAGCAGTAAGAGCATGAATTGTTGCTTGCTTTGACTATCTAGTGTGGATATATGGCAGGTTATTATTGATTCACAACCTTTGACAGTGGCTGTACTTGCAGCTTTGCTATTTGGCGAGTCCATTGGAATTGTTGGAGCTGCCGGGTTTGTACTTGGGGTCATAGGAATTATGTTACTCGAGGTAGTTTAATTTTGGTCTCATACTCTTAATGCACAGCCCAAAGTTAGAATTCAAATTATTATGCTTATAATTGTAAGGATATTGAGGATACACTTTGCTATAGTTAGCGCTGTCCACAACCAAGAAATACATCACCGAGTTGATTTTGTAATTTTGAGATGTGCAATTTCTCTTGGCCTGTCCAATACCTTCTATTATGTACTGTTCAGTAATGCAGCATTACTGGTTCTACTGCAGTTACCTTCCCTATCAATTGATGGGAGCAACTTCTCACTATGGGGAAGTGGGGAGATGTGGATGCTTCTTGCAGCTCAGAGCATGGCAGTTGGCACTGTCATGGTTCGGTGGGTCTCCAAGTACTCTGATCCTATCATGGCAACTGGATGGGTGCGCCTCAAACCTCATTTTAACTTGAGTTATGAAAGTTTGTATGCTGAAAGTAGTGAAATGATGATTATATATATGTTACATTCATATATTAGTATTTTTGCGAAAAAAAATCTAATCGTTTAAAAAAAAGAGGAAAGGACGTGTGAAAGGTATATAGTTGTTTAAGAACTTTGTAGAAGCTTTGGTTCAAAACTTTACGATCCTGTTTCTTTTGCAGCATATGATTATCGGTGGTCTCCCCCTTGTGGCATTAGCGATTCTTAACAACGACCCTGCTGTAAGTGGGAGTCTTAAAGAGTACAGTTCAACTGATGTATTGGCACTCCTCTACATGTCCATTTTTGGAAGCGCTGTTAGCTATGGTGTGTTCTTTTACAGTGCAACTAAAGGTCTGTATATCTTTTTGATTACAATCTCTCTCTTTTCGTTGCAGTGAATTTTCATTTATAATTACTAAAATAAGTTCAGTTTTAAGAATTTGACCTTGTAACCTCTATGGACGTAGTTTAAATCCCCTCCGGGATGGTTAAAGGATCATTAGTGCCACTTTAATCTAAAATGGTGCACGTCTTCCACATTGTAATCAGTATTATTGATTTATCTTTAGCCATTTTGTACACTTGACGATTTGAAGTTTATTTTTGTTTTTCAAAATCCATATCAACCCATAAAGAATATGTCATACTAGTGGTGACATTGTTTTTGTGATGTATTGCAGGTAGCTTGACCAAGCTCAGTTCACTTACATTTCTAACACCGATGTTTGCCTCAATTTTTGGGTAAGACTACCTAACAAAGGAAAAGAGTTGCAGGATTTTGAAGTTTCTTTTTGTTCTTTAGGAATATTTAGCAGAGAGAATAAAAATCAGAAATACAGCTGATGGTTATATAGTACTTCCCTAAACGCAAAGTCATTCAGGAGAAAAATTGACCATCTTTTACAATTATAATTGTTTTTAACAGAATAATAACCAAGTCACGTGATAATTTTATTGAAGTATTTTGCCTGCAAAATCATAACTTTTTCGTGCCTTTTTATCACTAGCATTTCTTCTAGCAAATTAACAAGTTTTCTATCAAATTACATGTTTATGTTTCTTTTTGAGGACCTTTGTATACACATTTTTCGTTTGGTATTTCAGGTTTCTGTATCTTGATGAGACCTTTTCACCTGTACAGCTTATTGGAGCCAGTATTACTGTAGCTGCAATATACATGGTTAACTTTAAAAACACTTCGGAATGAATTAGATAATTACATAGCCAGTTTTCTGCTGGCTCTCTCAAGCTAACCCAACGAAAAAATTACCATGAACTCAAATTGGGAATGCTAGTGCTTTTGCACAGGGCGAGGACAGAAGTTTGAGTGATATGTGATCTTCAGCACTTGTTATCATGCTTTATAATGTAAATACAATTTTGATCAGTTGTTATATCAGGCTTCGAGTCTCTTTCTCGACAATGTGTAGCAGAAAATTGTAAGTTACCAGAGTAGAACACAATCCTTAATCCTTAAACAAGGGAAAATTGTTTCCATAGAAATTTTTATTGTATTAGATGACTTTACTGTTACACTAGGACTTAATAAGAATGTATGGATTGTGACTTGTTTATGGCAAGTTTTGTAAATGTGAATTGTTGATCACACGAATGCAATATGCATCTCTTGTTAGTGCCACATTTGTGATACATAATGAATTTGATCCTGAATCCATAAGACAATAACTTTTGCCACATTATGATTGGATTTGGAGGAATAAATATGCATTTATAGTATCCGCAGCCATACACTATTCTTATATTTATGCGTTAAGTATAGAATATCACCTACCAGGAGAGAACAATTCCTTAAACGAATCTTCTTGCCTAGAGGAATTAGTTTCTGACTTTCAGTCGAAGATACTTTGGACAACTAAAAAAAAGTTTATACATATTAATTGCAAATTTTTCTCCACGTATTCTTGTCAGCAAGAAAAAGCTTGCTATGATGGTGAGGCATATAGTTTGTTCTTCCCGTTTGTAGGGTGATCTTGTTGTTGTGGTTGGTTAATGATGCTGCCGATTCGAAGATTTGTTGGGACTTTCTAAATCCTATTCTAAGAAGTCATTTCTTCTCTTTTGCATGCCGGGGTTATGATTATGTATCCGGGGGGGAAAAGGTGGCACGGTCAAATTGATTATTTTGTGTGTTCATCTAGCCTGTCAAGGTCTTGAAAGCTTGTTGCATTGCTTATTTCTGAAACAAGATTATAATACAATTGTTGAAATTACATAAAAAGGTTAAAGAAAAGTTCTAAGGTTATTTCTTGAAGTTCTTCAAAGAATCCCCAAAAGTTAAGGTTTGGCAGAGTAATTATTGCACCTTCATGTAAAATCTAAAATGAAAAGACTCGCTCCTATCACGTTGACAATGAATAAACCATTCATCTAACTTGATATGCTCCCAATATCTTACAGTTCATCTAACTTGATATGCTCCCAATATCTTACAGTAGAACACAAATGACAAACCAGTTCACACCTATGCCTTGCAAGAGAGTGGAACTCACCTTCAATCTTGTAGCTACCTGCAAAAAAATAGGAACCTTAATATCTTGAACATACCTAGAAAAAAACTCAACATCAGTATTGTTAAACCGAGTTTTGACTATGGTTCTCACCAATGAAAATAGAGCAGAAAGCCCAACATAATTGAAAAGAGTGGTGACCCTATAGAAATAGGGTGAACAAATAAATCAGAATCAGAATATATAAGCAAATTTTAAAAAAACAAAATCAAATCAATCAATTATCTAGCTATAATCGTCTCCCTTAGAAGTAGTTGACAATCATATAACATGGTATAAAACATCTACAAGAAAATCTAAATTTGAAAGAAAGAACAGTGTGATAACAGTGTTGAAGGTGGAGAAGGTAATAACTGGGGGCTAACTCCAACCGGTGTTGTTTCTTGACTATTTGAAGAAGAAATTCTAGCAAAATTATGCACTAGCAGCCTCACCTGCACTGTATTCCCTGCATGTATTACTTATGCCTCTTCAGAGATGAGTGTAAAACGTTGAAATATATTCAATTTGTACAGATATGTTCATTGATCGCAAAATAAGAGAAGGGAACTGATATACATGACAAATAGCATTGGGAAAAATACACACGCATAATGCATTTTAAACTCAAAATGCAATCAACTTCATTAAAACTTGTTTGGAAATTCACAATACACCTCTTTAGTCTTTACAAAGACACTACACACTAGTTGCATTGTATTGTATTATAGTACAACAAAAAGCAATGTTGTCATGATTCATGAAAACTAGACAAAGATGTAATATAATGACGCTTTAGTCAAAAGATGATAACGGTTCATGTTTTTGCATGTTTTCCCCTTGTTCAACCTCATTGCCACAACTTTTGTCCTGCAACTTAGAATTAACAGCTGGTAAACCGCGGCGTTCTAAAGCAACAAGATCAAGTAGCCTTCTCCTTGCATCATAAACAGGATTTGGCTGTATCAAACACCCTCGTTCATAAGCTTCCCTCAAGAAAACCGTGTGCCTTTTACCCTTTGTCGACAAATAGAAGATCCCCGGGTGATCCAAGAATAGATCCCTTATATTAAAATCAATACCAAACCATTTTCTAAATTGGCTTATCTTCTCAACTTCCACCATCTTTTCCACTGTTAAACTCATAAACTCATGAACAATGGACACCGCTCGCTTCTCCATCGCCATCATTCCAGCCTTAGATGTCTTCTTCTTCTCACTGACCATCTCATACGGCCCCATATAAGGCAAACTCTGCCATTCCTTCACATTGGCTCTGAAGTTCTTGCTCAACCGCATCCCTGGAGGATACCGTTGTTTAAAACTATACCGCATTTCCATGCTATTAACACCGGAATCCTCTTTACAACACTCGACAACCCTCCAATCCTCAACAGCAGCTCTAAAACCACTGCTGGGAACATCACCAACCAGCTTCAACAAATGAGTATTCTGTTCATCCGCATCACAAAGCTGAAAAACACTAGAATTAGCAGCTATTACCGAGTCCTCAAAATCATCAGGAAGACCAAGCTCCCTCCAAACCTTGAAAACAGCTCTAAGAGGAACCATTCTGGAAGCAGACATAGACAATATCCGAACAAGCCTTTCAACAACAAGCGGCAAAGAAGCATTAATAGCCTCAGCTTCAAGGCGCGAAACATCAAGAGCAGCATCAGTTAACCTGCAAAACGGCTGCAGCTTGGAAGGCTCATAGTAAATATCGAAAATGTGAGGAAACTTGCGGAGGAAGGCAGTGGCACCGCGGTTAAGGTGGAGCTTCTGAGAGAGATTGGAGAGGAAATCAACAGAGACTGATTGGTTTTTGGGGTTAGCAAGGATAAGGTCTTGAACAGCAATGACTTTGAGAAGGTTTTTATATTTATCCATAAGTTTCTCGAAAGTGGGGTCTCGAGCTCGTGAATTTACGTATTGGATAGACGTTGTTTTCGATCGAATGGAAACACACAGTGCTTGTTGTTGATTTTGATGTTTGTGTTGGGTTAAGAAGTTCACAATGTGAGTGCCCATTTGAGTGAGCGACCTCTTTTTCATGAAAACTCGGTTTGACATTTCGTCAAACACCTAACGGTCGTTGTAATTGGCTGAATGAAACGGATGATTTTGATTCAGATTTCAGAGCGTATAAGTTTATAGCATTACGATATTGGATTAGTGGAAGAAGAGGGTAAGTTTAGAAAACTAACTCATTCAATAAAGCAATGTTTTATCCAAACTTAAATGATTATCTCTTCTGTTTGTACATGTATAATTTTTTTTACGAGACATGTAATTGTAAAATACTTTTTTTTTAAGGAGAATTGTAATATACTTGTGCATCATAATTTTTAATGAGTTTAATCATGGTGGGTTCACAATCCAAAAAACAGTTTTGGAATGCAACCGATCAAAACATTTTGAATTGACACGTTTAACCCACATAAATTAAAATATTAAGAGTTAATTAAGTAAATGGTCTCTATAAATATTCAAAATTTTGTTTTTAATCCTTATAAAATAAAATCACACTTTTTAGTTTCTGTGACATTTTTCTTAAGCATTTTAGGGACAAAAAATGTTGACGGAAATTTTTGACACGGACAAAAATGATGATGGAAATTTTTTATACAATTACCCATAGTGTCTGTATTGTGTAAAAAAAAATGTGTTAAGTTATCATTTCTGGATATCCCCATACTTAGACAAACAAAACTTGGAGCAGTGAACTAGAAATAGGCCAAAGCCAGAGAAAGTATGCCGAAGCATCAATCGTCAATTGAGTATACTTACCATTAATCCACAAGTCGGCTACCAATTTTGGAAACCAAGTTAAAACATTTATGATTCAGCCATAATCACTCTAAATAAATCCCATTTTTGCAAGTAATAACCATAATCCCTGTAACATATTATCTTCAAAAGTTTGTTACTTGCACTCTCATTATCTTTACATTATCAGTCTTTTGCCAATTGGAAGTTACACAACTCCATCCTTAAAAAGGGCATACTCAAACATATATATTGGTACTTCTTATTGAGATTGGACAGTATCCAAACAAGGATCAAGAAACCCGTCACTTACAAATTGAAAATTACCCTCAAATATGCTGTTTCAAATCAATCAAGAAAGATACACTATTATCATACTTGAAGAAAAACTTTTCGCCTTAATTAGAAGAGCATTTTTAAAGAATGACTGATGTTTGGTTTGAGAGTATTATAAAGAGATGGGAAGAATTTGAAAATTTGCTTAAAACCCTCAATAACATCAGTCATTCTTTCGAAGTTTCCTCAATAACATCAGTCATTCTTTAGAAGTTTCCTCATTGCCAATTTAATTTTGTCATCATCGGCTTTCACTAAACAACACCACTAGGGACCCCAAACATCATAAAAATGAATAATAAAAAAGATCAGAAAAAAAGAAGAAGATCAGAAGTCATAAATTAGAATACATAAAAATGTAATCGCACAATCGGCTCTGCATAATCATAGTGTATAGGATCAGCAGATTCCTATCAGATGCGAATCAAATGGCATGCACTATTGATTTTAGTCTAATCATAACATTTCTGTCAGACCTTGTATATAGCTACCAGAGATGGACCAATAGACCTGTTTCAAATCACAAACACAACGCAGTAAAATATTGTCTCGGCCGATAACAGTAATTTGGTCAGTGTATGAGCAAATTTAGAATCGGAGCTGCTGTTTTGAGTGTCCTACAACACTTCCTATCAATTTTTGGGAGATCCTCCTCACAGGGTACTTTACACTTCTTATCATGTAAGTATCTCAGAGGAGTAAAAGCATATCCCACGCAAGAATTGATAATAGGCTCTAAATTAAAAGTTAGAAATAAATAATTCAAAGAAAACAATCATTGATACGTACAACACAACATAGAACACAAGCAATGATGAAGATATCACATGATACTAACATTTTACACAATTGCAACATGCGAAAAACATCATCTTGGTGTAGAACAAATTATCCCCAAACACTATGACAGTGTAGCAGATTGCATTGTAGCTACTTCCTAGTAGAAGATCATTTACAATTTACTATACACATACATTAAAAAATGGGATTTTATTGGTGAACAAGGGGCTGAGCCGCCGAGGCAACAATTTACTAACTTTGGCATAAAAAATGATAAAAATATGTCCATTTTGGATTATATAATCCGGAATGTCATAAAATAATTTGGATTGTATAATCCAAAATGTATCAGTATAGAAAGACAAAACCTTGTTTTTTTGGCTGAGACATGTATATGGTAAAAAATTGCTTCCAAATGATATACGCATGCATACGGACATGCCTCACAGTGTTAAACATACGGGTACATGATAACACTCCCTAGATCCAGCGAATCCAGATGTGTTATGTATTCGTCTGGTGAAGACGGACCCCCTGAGTGGTAGATACATCAATGCACATGGATGTTGATCGTCCAAATATCCACCTCATGCGTCCTTGATACCCATACCCCTGAAGTGTTGAAAGACACAAGTCTGCAACCAAATCAACAACATATAAATATACAAACAATCATGACATACATATGAATAAACAAGCAGTCCATTATATTTATTTATTTATACCTACAACAAAGATAATTATCATGCAAGATGCCTGGTCTTATAATGGGAGGCATTGTTAAGCTCCATGTACAAGTGTCCAAGGGCAGCATCTCCCTATGCATAATCAGATACAAGCTCCAAGTCTCTAAAGTACCTCAAATAAGCAACATCCACATAGTGGGCGCTCTTGTCAGTGAAGAACGTGATACCCATCAACTAAAGAAAATATATGCGGAGAGACTGGTCCCGCTTCTGCTGCATCTCAACAAACTAACTAGCATAGTATGCCTCTTGTGCCTCCAAAAGACGCTCCTTGAAAATATCCTTCAAGAAGTTAAACTGTGCATGTCCACCTTTTGTCTTTTCCACCTCAGTCCATGCCTCGCCCGCATCAACCCCCAACAGCTCCATCATCAGCTGAACAACATCAGCCATGGGCATACTTTTGTGAGCAAGAGCACGCCCTTGATGGGGAGATGCACCAAAAAGGACACATCATCAAGTGTCATTGTCATCTCCCCAAACGAAATATGGAAGCTCGATATCTCCTCGTGCCATCCCTCCACAAAGGCAGAACAAATCATGTGGTCAATCTGGTTGTAGTTGATATCCTGCAGTCACAAAAAACCGGTGTCTCTCAGGCCATCCTTAAACCACTATGCTAACATCTGAGTCCTGTTTGGTTTATATATCGCCTCTATCTTCTTCCCATTGTTTACACATTTTAAATTGTCACACCATTGCAAAAATTAAAAACAAAAAATTAACATCAGTTTCACAGTGATTAGAATAATACATGACAAAAATTAACAACAATTTACAATCATTAAAACAACATAGAAATTTATTTTTCATTAAATAAAAGGTGTAGTGTCTTGCTACTCCATCAGTCACCATCCTCGCCACGTGAACATAGTACTTGGTCAGCATAGTCAAGTCGTGTGGGCCACTAGGATAGTCATCAAGCTCCTCTGGCTCTAGCTCCGGCTGTACACGCGCATGCTACTCATCATCATCCACCTCCTGATAGTCAACATCACCCCTCACTTGCTCCTCCATCTCCAACTGGGGCTCATACTGTGGCTCAGGATAGTTCCCCTAAGATGTTCCCTCGCCATCAGCACCAGCACGACGTTCCCTTCCCCTGCCCCTGCCCCTGCCACACCTGGGATCTCTCCCCCACCACTTGCAACCTCTCCACATGCTCACTCCTAACAAAAGAATGCATTGTTGTTCTTTCACCCTTAGTGCGCTCAACATGATCCATACATGTAACATGCATAATCATGTAACACACGATCAACATAAATTCACAAAACTGTCAAAATATATATCTACTGGTAACACTTCAGATTATAAAATCTGAACTTCAACAATATAGTTCGGATTTTATAATTCGAACATATTCAGTTCTCAGAGGAAGAAAAAATCGAACTCAAACACTTGCATGCAGAGGAAATGAGACCTAACCTTCACTTTGGTGTTTGATAAAGCTTCAAATGTGATGATTGTGATTAAAAAGATACTCCAAGATTTGACCAATTTGTGGATTTCAGATTTTGGAATAAGGGAGAAAGAGAAAGTGAAATGTAAAAGTAAAACTGTAGAAATGGGGGAAGTTTCTGATCTTCCTTTTATATATCGAAAGTTTTAGGATTTTAGTTTTGGAAGGGCATTTTTGTGAAAATAAAATAGGGCGCTTGAGAACCTCGTAGGGTAGGAAAAGTAATAGCCATAGGATTATTATGTAAAAACACTTATATGCATTACTCAATTACTTTCTCTCATTTCTTACTGTGTCAATTTTCAACTAAGTTTCGTCAAATTCTTCAAATTATAGATGTTTTGGACAACTGCTCAAGTGGTTAGCATGCATTTTCTCAAATCTTCGTGGTTTGGTGGAATTTTTTTTCTTGTTTACTTATGCGTTTTGGATTACATTTGCTAAAACATATTAGTCATTTATTCGATTTATATGATTTCGAATAGGATTACATTTCTAATTTTTGTCTACTTTTCATTGTTTTAATATGTTAAACTTCAAGCTTGTTGATGATCGATGAAATTAGTCAAGGTCGGCTGACTTTCCTCAACTGCAAACCCCTTTTACTTCAAGTGAGGCAGGAACTATGTCCCTCAAGTGTGACATAATTCGTTAGAGATGCGTCATATCATCGGTTGGTCCTTGAGAGAAGGGATGATGCGACACAATTCGTCATAGTTGCACGTGAACAGTGTCATCATTATGACATAAAGTAAGAGACTAACCGTTAGAACCATATACTCAGCTCACGATAGGTTAAAAGTCATTAATTACTTCCGATTCGTTTAATTTAATCCAACTATAAACCTGATTTTCTCAACTACTAGAGCGATTTATATTCCTAATCATTGGATCATCGTTCCTTTAAATATCCAAAACCAAGAATCTTCCTTTAAATATCGATCAATTGTTTTTCGCAATTAGGTATAAACAAATGGCACCATCTTATTATGAGCTTAGTCTTTGTTGGATATTTGTTAAAAAAATGTATCCTATAGTAGGTTAAACTAATTGAAAAGTCGTTGAAAGACCGCGTGGAAATTTTTATTTTTTAAAAATGACCTTGAAATGAAATTCAACATAACAGCCAATTGCCTTTATGTAATCTTGTCAACAAATAAATGAGAATGAGAATATATAAGCAAAATTAATAAACAACATAAAAAAAAACAATTTAAAACAGCCTCTTTCCAAGTAGTTCACAATCATATAACATGGTAAACTACTATAGAATCACAATGTAAAAGAATGAACAATGTGATTACACATTTGAAGGTGGAGGTGGTGATAACTGAGTGAAAACTCCAACTGATGTTGTTTCTTGACGATATGAAAAAGAAATTCTAGCAAAATAAAGCACTATCAGTTTGCCCAGCATTGCATTCCCAGCATGTAGTATTAATGCATCTTCAAAGATGAGTGTAAAACATTGAAATACATTCAATTTGTAGGAAAATGTTCATTGAACACAAAATAAGAGGGGAAATTCATTTACATAACAAATGAAAAATAGCATTGGAAAAAATACACATGCACAATGCATTTTAAACTCAAATTCAATCATACTTGTTTGGAAATTCACAATACACCTCATTAATCCTTACAAAGACACTACATTGGCTCTGAAGTTCTTGCTCAACCGTATCCTTGGAGGATACCGTTGTTTAAAACTATACCACATTTCCATGCTATTAACACTGCACATCTCTTTACAACACTCAACAGCTCTCCAATCCTCAACAACGGCCCTAAAACCATTGTTGGGAACATCACCAACCAGCTTCAACAAATGAGTATTCGGTTCATCCACATCACAAAGTTTAGAAACACTAGAATTAGCACCTATAACCGAGTCCTCAAAATCATCAGCAAGACCAAGCTCCCTCCAAACCTCGAAAACAACTCTAAGAGAAAACGTTGTAGAAACAAACATGGACAATATCCGAACAAGTCTTTTAACAACAAAAGGCAAAGAAGCATTAATAGCCTCAGCTTCCTGTCGCGAGCCATCAAGAGCAGCATCAGTTAACCTGCAAAAAGGCTGCAGCTTGGAAGGCTCGTAATAAATATCGAAGATGTGAGGAAACTTGCGGAGGAAGGCATTGGCACTGCGGTTAAGGTGGAGCTTCTGGGAGAGATTAGAGGAAATCAATAGAGACCGATTGGTTTTTGGGGTTAGCAAGGATAAGGTCTTGAATGGCAATGACTTTGAGAAGGTTTTTATAAATCCATAAGTTTTTCGAAAGTGGGGTCTCGAGCTCGTGAATTTACGTACAGACGTTGTTTTCAATCTAATGGAAACACAAAGAGCTTGTTGTTGATTTTGATGTTTGTGTTTGGTTAGAAGTTCACAATGTGAGTGCCCATTTGCGTGAGCGACCCCTTTTTCTTGAAAACTCGGTTTGAAATTTCGTCGAACACCCAAGGGTCGTTGTTATTGGTGGAATGAAACATATGATTTTGATTCAGATTTCATAGTATATAAGTTTACAGCATTGGTAGAAGAAGGCAAGTTTAGAAAACTAATAACTTTTTCAATATAGCAAAAACATGTTTTATGAAAATGTTTTATCCAAACTTTAAGATGACTAACTCTTCTTTTTGAACCGAGTAAAGAAAGGTGGTACTTCTTATTGAGAATTAACCAAACAAGGATCAAGAAACCTGTCACTTACAAATTGAAAATTACCCTCAAATATATTCTTTCAAATCAATAAAGAAAGATAACACTATTATAACACTTGAAGAAAAACTTCTCGCCTTAATTAGAAGGGCATTTTTGAAGAATGACTGATGGGAAGAATTTGAAAATTTTCTTTAAACCTTCAAATAACAGTCAGGTTTCCTCTTCCATTACCCTCAAAACCTTCCCTCTTACTACCAATTCAAACTCCAAACAAGGCCAAAGCCTATACTAGACATTGAAAATGACAATTATTATTTTAAATACTAATACGAAACACACAAAAAAACGAATAATGAAAAGATCAGAAGTCATAAATAATAATACATAAAAATGTAATGACACGAATCGGTCTGCATAATCATAGTATATAGGATCATCAGGTTCCTATCAAGATGCGAATCAAATGGCATACACAATTGATTTTGGTCTAATCATAGCATCTCTGGTCAGAGCTTAATCATCACATTTGCGTAAGTGTCCCAGATTTTCTGTAATCTACAACATATGCATCTAAATTAGGAAAACTTAAAGATATAGTAATGAAAGAACCATAAATAAATGAGCAATAATTCAGTTTAGTCTCAGTGCCTTGAAAAAAATCTTAACATACATGTAAAATAAGATGTTGTGCCCTCTTCAGTGGAGTGGATATACAATAAAATATGCCAAGGAAGAGCGAAGTGGCAATGAAATGAACAAAAAATTGTGGTTCCATAAACTTACGAGGAAACTATGCGCCCGTAGAAACTCTTCGGATGAGAAGTCATGGTGGCAATTTATGGATTACGTTAGACAGGAATCAAATCTTAGTTCTAAAATCTAGCAGGATCCATAAAAGGGCAACGAGGACTCGAAAACCAGCCATTAAATATGATTGGCGCATAGCTTCCTTGCATGATTAAGGTACCATTGCAGCATCCATCAATAATGTAGCACATCATTTCCTAAGTTTCTCAATCTCAGTCCGTCCAAATGTGATTGCTTCGGGTTAAACACATTCAATCACTCCTTATAAAATACGATTCATGTATCAATATATAAATGCTCTCTCTCTCACACACACACACACTGGACATATGAAAAATATCATGTGTTAGTTTATATAATTTCTGGTGCTTTAACACATCCGTGCCCAAAAAATGTAACGACTTTCCAATGCGACAATGGATTGATTAACTGCGGGATTAGAAACCACACTCCAAAGTTTCCTCTTCCATTTACCCTCAAAGCCTCCTCTCTCTCACTAGTCACTACCAATCCAAACTCTAAACAAGACAAAGTTTTATCAGTCCTATACTATATAATGAAAAAATGGCAATTGTTACATGAATTCAATAATCATAATAATTATACATGCAAATCTAATTGTGTATTTAAGAAAAAAAAATGTGTCTTAAAAACAAAACAAATCAGTAATTTTGAAGCCTAGGTGCCACAAGCAAGAAATTTACATCAAAGTTATTTAGACGGTAATTCCAATTCAATTTTGTCAACATGATCAAAAATAAAAAATTATAATAATTGAGTCTAATAAGCAGATTAATATAATACATAATGAGTATACAATACTATTTATAAGCACATGAATATAATACAACGAGGCCAAGGGCCAAATAACAAGAACATAATCAATAGTCTAAGAGAAATGATATTGGAACAACTATTTTTGACAACTTTTGTGACAACTTTCTCTCTCATAGTCACATTACCTTTTTACTTTCTCTCTCTATTGCTTTGGTTTTTGTGTCAATATCTCATTTCCTTTGTAAAATTTTGGTTGTCACAAAAGTTGTCACATATATGGATGTTCAAATAACACAACTCATAGTCTAATACTCACTCAGCAACAGTAGCAGCAGAAATGGAGGCGCGATGTGCCAAACCTTTGTTGAAACAATCTAGAGCTACGTTGAAAATTGAATAAAGTTCATAACTTTGAAAATCGGCGGCTGATGGTGCAATCCCACCCTCCATACCCTTCTCTAACCAATAACGAGTAAACGCCTTTTTCGATTCTAGTGAGAATACGATGGGATGATGAGGAAACTTCTCCCTCATTTCTGGTGTGATTACGAAGGGAACATTTGATGCCTTGACTCCACTTTGAGGGCCTCTGTTCCCTCCATTCTGGACGTCCCCCTCTGCCACCCCTAACACGGGATCACGAACTCCATCCTTGATGTCATGAACTTCATCGTTGATATCCATTTCTTTTGCCCACATCGGATAAAAGAGTAAAGGTTGAACACCTTATAAGTAAGAGGACCCATAAACCCATGCCTTAAGGTTTTGGGTAAGAGTGCGGCGTCTCTCTTACTTGTGCGGTTGTTGTAGCCTCGATGTGGGCGGTCCCCCTGGCTCCCCCAGTGACCCAACAAAAAACACTAGGGTTAGGGTTAGAATGAGTTATGCATGAGAAAAACACTAGGGTTACATACGATACGTGATTTGTTTTGGGCTTTTTTCACTGAGCTTTATAACAAAACAAACACGAAACAAATATAGTAACTCTTTTCCTACACTTACATTGTTCTCACGCGCCCTCCATATTTCCATTTTTGCCTCATTTAGCGGTATGCTAACATGTGTCTTAAGGGCATATGTTATGTTTTCCTTCTTTTTTTGGGTCAGGTAGCCTAGTGGCTAGAATTCACCTTATAAGGTGAATAAGTGGGGTGTCCGGGGTTCAAACCCCGGCCCCTGCATATAATAATGCATTGTCCTATCAACTAAGCTATGCTCACGGGACCATATGTTATGTTTTTTTGTTGTCAAATAACCTAGTGGCTAGAGCTCACACAATTTAATTGTGGAGAAGTGGAGTGTCCGGGGTTCAAACCTCGGCCCCTGCATATGTTATGTTTTCAATAAAGAGCAAATATTTATTGAGAAACATTAAATTCAATTTTGTGAGAAATAAATTGATATAATTTTCAACGCGTAATTTCTATCTTTGCTACCTTAACATGTGTCACAAGATCATATGTTAGCATTTCCCTAAATAAAAACACTTATATATTCATTACTCAATCACTTTCTCTCGTTTCTTATTGTGTCAATTTTCAACTAAATTTCATCGATTTTTTTTAAATTAGAGACGTTTTGCACAACTACACAAGAGTTTGTATACAATTTCTCAAATATTTGTGGTTTGATGATTTTTTATTTTTTTTTGGATTACTTATGTGTTTTGGATTATATTTGCCGAAACATATTAATCATTTTTTTGGGTATGTTTTCAAGCTTGTTGATGGTAGATGAAATTAGACGAGTTCGACCGACTTCCATCATGTGATTCTCTTGACTTCAAGTGATTGGTGTTAAGGGAGAAACTTCGTCCCTTAGGTGTAATACAGTTCATTGGAGTTACGCTATATCATCAGTTGACCCTTGAGAGATTAAATATATGTGACACAATTCATCAGAGTTGTGCGTGATCAATTTCGTCATTATGACGTAAAGTAAGAGACTTGTTGTTAGATATTTTACTCGGCTCACGATAGGTTAAAAGTCGTTAATTTCATGACTTACTAATTATATATCTTCATTAGTATTTTCTATCTTAACAAAAAAAAAAAAATCCATCACATTGTTTTGCCATGAGACTTTACTTAACATATTCAAAATCTATATTGGTTTTTCTAAAAAAAAAAATTGTTCTACCAAAAAAAGTCTATTCAGCGTCTGTCTAACGGGGCTGCCACTAAAGTAAGGTCTTTAGGCTCCCAAATTTTTTAGGCTTTATATTAGGCTCCCGAATTTTTTCCCTTTAAATATATTTCTAGGAATCAAATTCTTTAAACATTTTTGCCTCTAGCTTGATAGTTTAATAGAGAGTTGTAAACTTGTAGTTCATGTTGCAAGTTTGATCTCAAATGTAGTTTTTTTTTTTTGTGTTAACCTTCCGTTCAATGTTCAAACGCTAACTATAAGAGATACCTATATTTAGTGTTTGACATACCATAAATAAAATTACACATATAAAATTCGTAATTTTTATGTTTCGTTTTAAACCTACAAATACATTGGACCGGTCCTCCGTTTGTTTTGGTTTTCATTCCAATGTAACAATTTTTTGGTTGAGATAGAGGATATGGAATGATTATGATTGAAGGTAGTGTTCAATCTCAACTTCAAACAAAACACACACAACAATATATTTAGAGAAAAAAAATACTATTACTTATGTAAAAAAAAAACAGCTGAATAAAAAATATAGTAGTAAAATACGGTGCATTTGGCAGTTATAACCACCACAGTTTATTTTCCGGTATCAAACGTCCACTCACCTCCGTCGTGGCCATGGCGTCGTTGTGGTACTCTACTCCTCTCACCACCGTAACCACCACTACTCGCTGCTACTCTTTCACCTCTAACAATGACCCAGAGTGCAGTTCAATTACTATATTGTCACTCGTCTACACAGCCAAGAAGAACACTGACAACAAGAAACTCAAGAAATTGCGAAAATGGGATACCCAAAAATCAAAAAACACTTTTTCATACCCAAAACCAAAACCAACACCACTTCTAATCCACCAACAACAATACCCACAAACCAAATTTCAAGCAATTGAACAAGTTCTCAATGACCTTGAAGCTTCATTGGAGAAAGGCATCAAAATTGACCTTGAAATTTATGCTTCTTTGTTAGAAACTTGTTACCGTTTTGGAGCCATTCATCATGGTATCCGGCTTCACCGACTTATCCCAGAATCCCTTTTGTATAAAAATGTTGGTATAAGTTCTAAACTTGTTAGGTTGTATGCTTCATTTGGGTATATGGATGATGCACATGACTTGTTTGATCAAATGACTAAGAGGGATATGTATGCGTTTCCGTGGAATTCGTTGATATCTGGATATGCGGAGATGGGTCTTTATCATGATGCTATTGCACTTTATTTTCAAATGGTGGAAGAGGGTGTTGAACCGGATATTTTCACGTTTCCTCGGGTTCTTAAAGTTTGTGGTGGAATTGGGTTGGTGGGAGTTGGGGAAGAGGTGCATCGCCATGTGGTGCGTTGTGGGTTTTGGGATGATGGGTTTGTGCTTAATGCACTTGTTGATATGTATTCTAAATGTGGTGATATTGTGAAGGCGAGAAAGATTTTTAATAAAATACCTTTTAGAGACTCGGTTTCGTGGAACTCAATGCTCACGGGTTATGTTCGTCATGGTCTTGAAGTTGAGGCAATCAATATTTTTCGGCAAATGGTTTTGAAAGGGGAAAAACCTGACTATTTTTCTATATCCACGATTCTTACTAGTGTGTCGTCATTAGATTTTGGGGTCCAAATTCATGGATGGGTGATCCGGCAAGGTGTTGAGTGGAACTTGTCTATTGCTAATTCCTTGATCGTTGTGTACTCCAAGCATCAAAGGTTGGATAAGGCGCGTTCAATATTCAATCTGATGCCAGAAAGGGATGTTGTTTCTTGGAATTCCATAATATCTGCTCATTGTAAACACCCGGAAGCTATCACTTATTTTGAGAAAATGGAGGAAGCTGGTGAAGTGCCTGATAAAATAACATTTGTTTCATTGTTATCAGCTTGTGCCCATTTAGGTTTGATGAATGATGGAGAGAGACTGTTTGCCTTGATGTGTGAAAAGTATAAAATAAAACCAATTATGGAGCATTATGGTTGTATGGTTAACCTATATGGTAGAGCAGGATTGGTCGAAAAGGCTTATAGCATTATAGTTAGAATGGACTCTGAGGCGGTTGGTCCAACTCTGTGGGGAGCTTTATTATATGCATGCTTTTTGCATGGAAATGTAACTATAGGGGAGATTTCTGCAAACAAGCTTTTTGAATTAGAGCCAGACAATGAACATAATTTTGTACTTCTTATGAAGATCTATGAAAAGGCAGGTAGATTAGAGGATACGGAGAGAATTAGAATGATGATGGTTGATAGAGGGTTGGATCACTAGACAGCTATACATCCAAAAGCCCTAACACAACAGGTACAATCCATTCCCCAGTTTATTGATTCACCATTGTGCGCATCAAATCTTGTTGACTCCACTGTTTGATAATTTAATTATGAAATTGAACTGAGTGATTGGCATTCTTTTTTCAATTCAAAAAGCAAGATGTATTTATAAATGTACAAAATTATAGTTGTTTTTCATAATATTTATTTAAATTTACACACAGCTCTTTGCATTACATTCTTAAACCAGAAAATATGCCAATATATGTTGAACTCGGTTTTATGGATCCGGATTATAGTTCCATAAATATTTATTTCAGCAGATGTCTTAACATTCATATATTATTATTGTTTTTCAAAAATATCTAATTGTATAAGGAAAGAGGAAAGAAGTGTGGAAGGTATATCATGGTTTAAGAACTGTCTACAAGCTTAGTTCAAAACTTTACTATCATGTTTTTGTGGCAGCATATGGTTATTGACATTGCGTTTGTGATACACTTCAGGTAGCTTGACTAAGCTCAGTTCATGTTTCTATTGTGGTAAGACCTTCTCACCTGTACAACTTTTTGGAACCATTATTACTGTAACTGCAATATATATGGTTAACTTCAGAATGAATTATAAAGTCGGTTTTCTACTGGTTCTTTCAACCCAAGCAAACGAAAAAATTGGCACAAACTCAAATTGGGAATGCAAGTGCTTTTGGGCATGGAGAGAAGTTTGATTGATACGTGATCTTCCAGACGAAAAAGTTGCCACGGACTCAAATTGCTTTTGGGCATAGAGAGAAGCTTGATTGATATGTGATCTTGAGCACTTGCTATCAGGCTTGACAGTGTAAATACAATTTTGATTAGTTGTTAATTCAGGCTTCGAGCCTCTTCCTGCACAATATATAGCAGAAAATTGGAAGTTACCAGAGTTGAACACAAGCCTTATACAAGGGAAATATTGTTTCCATAGAAAATTTATTCTTTGTACTATAGGACTTAACTGTACGATAAAAATATGACTTTACTGTTACATTAATACTATGACTGAATAATAATGTATAGATTGGGACTTGTTTATGGCAAGTTTTGTATATGGTGAATTGTTGATCACACGAATGAAATATACATCTCGGATCAATGCCAAGTTTGTGATACATAATGGATTTGTTTGTGAATCCAAAAGATGATTTCTTTTTACATTATTATTATTGGATTTACAGCAACAAGCATGCAGAAATCGTATCTGCAATTAGGGTGCTACACAGCCATTGTTGTATATATAATCTAACAAACTACACTACACTACTCTATTCTTTTATTATTTTTTTGAAGGAAGCTACACTATTCTTATAAGCTTAATTTATGTATATTATACACGATTGGATAATTAGGTTCTTAAGTTTTGGGTTTGATATCTAGTTGGTGCATATGGAATATCACATATTGACTATTGAAAGAGGTCAACTATTTAAATGAATCTAATCTATGCAGCTGTAGTAGTCCCTAACTTTCGACTGCAGATACCTTGGGCAGCAAAAAAATTAAATTAGAAAGTTTATGTACTTAATTTGCAAAGTTTATGTACATCAATTAGGATGTGAATAATTATTTTTTTCCACTTATCCTTCCAATCTGTAATTAGCTGAATTTACCCCTTGCCCGTGACAATTTCTTCCTAATTCTTATTGCTTTTATGGAGTTCGGAAAGGCCACACTGTTTTGTTGTCTTTCCATTCCCTCCCGCCTCTCAAGTGTCCGAGTTAATTACAAATGGAACTGAAAGTAACTGATACTTTTTATGCATTTTTTATTTGATGAAATAATGAAACATAATGTTGTTACAAGTGAAATAGGAACGACATAGAATATTCACATAGACCTTAATTAAATGAAAACTGGTTGCAGAGTGTGCAACACCAAACAGAAGGAATGTCACTCATGGGACTATTAATGACAAAAGATGAAGGTGAATTCATTTATGTGGATGCAACTGCTGTGACAACTTGTTTCATGTGAGGAACATTATTGGCACCAAGCCTGCCACGCCCTGTTTCATTGTCATGCTGATGATCACACTCCCTCCTTTTGCTGTTCGATTTCTTCTTTGCTCCATCTATATTTGCTCGTCTCGCTACAGAAGACACCTTTCTTTCCATGCCTAATGGACTTTTCTTATCCTCCTCTTTGCAGTTGTTCAATCTAGCAGTCCAGCAATCTTTTGAATCAGAAGAACTGGGTTCCCAAGAAGAAGAAGAAATGCCCCGCCGATGTTTCGCACTACTGACAGTTAAGCTGTTGCTTTCTGAAGACTCTTGCTCCTCCATGTTTGAACCACCCGTATTCGTTGTCTCGAACTTATGTAAGCTCGGTTCGATCATATCATCATAAACAATTAATTCATACTCTACATCTGTATCCTTGTTATCTGCCACCCTCTTCCCGTAACTGTTGCTAGTACCCGATGAAACATTATATTCATTCCTAATAGACTGAAAACCTGGTGGATTTCTCCTGTCCTCTACACCAGACAAATTTGAGCTGCTATTGGAATTGAAATTAGCAACAGCTTCGACGATAGAGCAAGCTCTAGCAACACAAGCTGGGAGAGAAACAGGTGGCGGTGATGGTGGTGGCGGTGTGTTGTTTTGATGGAAGTTCTGGATATCTTGAAGAAGTAGTGAGGTGTAGGATTGTGGAGGGATCAAAAGATCTTCAGGGTCGTGGTCTAACTCTAAGTCTCGTGATCGCCTCGAAGATCTGCTTCTTGTTGATGTCCGGGGTTTTAGGTTTTCAACCACTGGTGGCACCACTGTCTTAACAACAACATTATCAGTCACTGAAGACATCACTTTGACATCTTCATCTTGTAGCTTTGTCTTGCAACTCACATCCTCAACCTTATCCACTGTAATTCTGCTGGCATTTGGTATCTGTAGTAGAAAGGGGAAAAACTATTACATCAGTCACATATATAAATAGAACAAATTACTAATCAAAAAAGCTCGATTCTTCCAAGCTAATAAATTATAAACCAAATGTTATCAAGTATGTGTTTGGTTTTACACACAAAATAATGATTTTGAATGAACTGATTTTAGTTAAAACTAAGTTGAAAGTAGAATGATTTATGTTTGTATACAACTATACATTTGCGTAAAAGTGGACTTAATACTAAATTTGCATCTAAAAATGACGTTTTAAGGCAAAAACTTCAAATGTCAGTTTCAAGTTAAAAGCCACTTCAAAGGTAAAAGCAATTCTTGAGACATGTCAAAATCAGATTCATATATTCATAATCAATTCTGTCTCTCAAAATTGAATACAAGCATGCACAGAGTTGATACCTTATTAGCTTCTCTTTCAATTTCCTTTTTGGGTCTGCTTTGCGCCCTGCTGCTGTTATTGTTGGCTGTTGAATGTGGAATAGCAAGGGAGTTTTGTTCAAGCTCATTCAGTGGATTTCTTCTGTACGGTGAATCTTCGGCTTTCCTCGAGGAGCTGCGGCTAAGTGATGACTGACTTGTTCCATTCCCATTTGCTCTTGCAGGAGATTGAGAACGCGGCGAACCAACATTTCTCCTAACTGTAATCCTCTTCACACCAATTGTACCTGCTGCATATTCTCCACCTTCACAACCATTATTATTACTTTTATCCATTACAAGGGATGTAACAGTAGCAGGAACAGATACCATTTTTCTAGGCATAGAATTAGTGCTGGTGTTGTTTCTTGCAGTGAGTTGTGTGGTGGTATCTGAAGATCTTCTCACAGGTGATATACTAACTCTCCTCTCTCGGCTACTTGAACGTTGTCGCTGCTCTCTTTCCCTGCTTGGTGTTCTTCTTCTATTCCTGTACAGTTTCTCTGCAGGTTCCTTCCAATCATCATCATACAAATCACTAATCTTTTGGTCCTTCTCAGAGGAAAAAATTGTATCATTGTCACAATGATCAAAATCATTACTTCTAGTTCTATTTGAACCCGAAAGCCTTCTCCTATGCTCTCTAAAAGAAGAAGCTTTACCTGAAGAATTTCTGCTGAGTCTCCCACAATGTATAAGAATTGCATCTACATCTTCTTTAGTACAGCTTGAAGTTCTCATACCCATTAACTCAGCTCCTTCAATACTAGAATTTTTCTCACTTTCATCATGGCTCTTTCTGTGTTTGATGATAAAAATCTCTTTTTTAACTTGCCCTTTATGTTTTTCTACTGAATCATCATCATGTTTTTCTAGTGCTTTCTTCAGCTTCACTTGTGGTTGAGTTTCTACTTTTGGTTTGGACATTGTGATACCATTATGAGAAGAATGATTCTTGTTCTTCCATTCAAACTCAACAGATGTTGCAATGGCTGACTTGATTTCAGCAAGAGAGGAGGTGGATGTGGTAGTTGAAGAATTCTTCTTCTTACTCAAACATGTACCCATGAAATGATGTGTTTTGGTTTGGCCTATTGAATTAAGGTAGAGAAAGATGAAGAAAAATGAAGGGTCACAGTAGTGGGTTCATGAGAGAAAGAAAGATGAGATTTGAATTGCAAAAAGGGGCAAAAGATTGGAACTTTTTGTGATGAAATGAGAGAGAAAGAGGCAAAGAGCATTCAAATTTTGAGAGGCAGAGCACGGGTAGGGCGGGCAGGCAGTAAAACACGGGTCCAATGAATGAAGGGTCATTTGTTGTTTTGTCTGATCCAGCTGGACCCCACTATGTTACTATCTTCAATTCTGAAACACCCTTTTTTGAGTAAAAATAAATAAATAATGTATGATATGGCAATTTAACCACAGTTCAGTCAATGTCATCCACATAACATTTTCTGCTTCTCCCTTATTCTTTTCTGTGGGAATTTAAATTAAATCTGTGCAATTGTCACATATTTGTTGTATTGCGAACTGCTGATTAAAAAATAGAAAGGGGCTTACTGTCATAAACAAAAATGTCTACACAAATTCATATATCATTAATTGAATTTAGCAACATGTAACACATGTTCTTGGTAACCAGGACTTGCTTTTGAAATACAATGTAGTCAAAATTCAAAGTTAGAGTAAACAAAAATATTGAGATTGCAGTTGTTCAACGAATAACCCTTGATTATTTTAAGTCACTTGTTCAATAGTAGTTCAAGTTCATGCAGCATATGCTTATGAAAGATCATATGAACCGTTTGCAATCATTTTTTAAGGTACCTTAAAACTGAAGTACAAATTAGCGAATTTTAGGAACTCGGCACAAGTAGAGATGAAAATCTTACTGCAGATGCAATGCCTCAAAAATAAAAATATCAAATATCAAATATACAATCTCAACTATTTTGGCAAAATAAAACAAAAATTCAACTATGACAACTTAGACTAAGCCACAGTTATTATTATCTGTATGTCACAATGGAGCTGCAACCATGAGCCTGTAGTATACAGTCATGAGCAGAAGAGTTTTCCAAATTCCCTTATGGCGAGACACAGCTAGCTAATCTCATTGCTCGTCACTACAGGCGCAAATAACTAAAGTTGACCAACAAACAAATTAATCAAGGCTGGCCTGACACCCCGGGGAAGAGCTCAGATATTTTGTTGAAGACATCCATGACCTGAAATATAAAGAGGAAAACGCAAATGTCAGATTCAACATACAGGGGGCTAAAGACATATTGAAGTCAAATAAGTATCATCATACCTCCTTATCATTTTGGTATTTTGCAATATTCATTGGATTCTGCGAACACTGGAACCAAAACAAGAAGCATTCAGAGATTTTTTATTTTTTAGTTACAAGCATTCAGAGATTTGATATGAAATATTAATCAAAAACTTAAATTAGACATACATCCATGATAGCGGCTTGAACTCTAGGATTTTGAAAAGCCCTGGCAACATCAGGATTGGCCATAATCTTTGAAATAACTTCTTCCGGAGAAAGTCCAATTTGATCTGATGAAGAGAAAATGTAAAATGTTAGAAAATATGAAAGGAGAATGTGGAAAGATTCATACCTAAAGCATGGACAAATTGATCCACCTCTCAAAAAAGACATGTCTTGTAAAATGTGAGGTAAATAACAATAAAACTTACCAAATTGTTGTTTAACATCAGGACTATTAAGGTCGAAATTTTTTAAGGTGTCCATCATTCGACTGTCCCATTCAGTGCCTCCACCCATCTTGTTTCTGAAACCAAAGATGTAGGAGAAAGAGAGGATGTATGAATCTCTATAAGCCAAAGAATACTATATACCAATATATTACTGAAAAATGCATCGATTTATCCAACTGCAGCATATAGAATGACACTTGAGAGAGAAATAACAAATAAGTTTACATTTTTCTGCTACATCAGATCTAAATACATGCATTCCCCCCTCTCTTAGGTTAGATTACATGGAAGGTTATTGTAGAAATGCATAAGAATGGTCAATTCCTCCAGGACTACCAATTTAACTATTAGTTCATAATTTCACCAAATGAGAGGCTAATAACTGTAACCAGTGTATTGTGAGTGTCTGAATGCCTGACAGCCAGTTTAAAAGAGAAGGAAATGATGACTTTAAATAGAGTACAGTATCCTGCCTTAGAGAATTTTTCCATTCACCAGAGAAAATAGTTTTTGTAGAAGTGTCAGACAATCCAATACTTCGCCAAAAGCTTAGGGCCTTTTCATTTGTTATTTTCACTTTTATTTACCTACGTACCACCTTTTCGCTTTATTTTGTGTTTTCAAAGAATTGCAAGTGAAGCTTTTATTTTTTTTATTTGCAGACAAATCTTTGAAAATAGAAGTAGAGGTAAGACAAGACAACATGTTTGTAATTAAAAGTGAAAACAGAAAAGGTTTCTTAAAAGCAAACAAAATCTTATTATTCTTACAAGTAATAATAATTTGAATCATGGAGCATAAGAACATTGATGGAGAAAAAAAGGCTCTGAAAATGCAATACAAGGAACTTACAGCATTTCTTCAAGTTGTAGACGATACTCTGGATTCTGCAGCATCCCTATTAAAAGCAGCAACAGTACATTAACTATCCATTTGCCAAACTCATTAACATGTCATGTGAAAATTAACAATCTACCGGTTGAAAGAGACAAACACGACATTTAAGTTCTGATCAACAAACTTAATGTAAACAACATACAGAAAAGCTTCCATTATATTATATGGTACTGGTAAAGATTGAAAAGACACCCATATAAATTTGCAGTATACAGACAGTATTGTACATGTAAGTAACAATGAGTAAGCTCAAATGTGGTCATGCATTAGTTACTTCCACGAACGTACTAAACTAATAAAATCATGGCCTACACATTATAATGAATCTTAAAACTTTGATTAACATTGCGTAGAACCAGAGGCAAGAAAATTGTTGAGAGAATTACATTTGAAGGTAGAAGGGTTCCTCATCTCCTCAGGTAAATAGCTGCAACAGTACCCAAAAATTATGAGCTTTCTTTTGGATAACAAGGAAAGCAAATTGAACCATGTAAACATTAAACAAGCATGCAAATCTATAAATTTTCATCAAGCGACTGTGTCGCAAAACACATTGGAAATTTGTTCATTATGGGAAAATAAGAACCAGGGAGAGCACAAACAAGCTCGACTCAATGGTTAACAATTAAAAGAGCAGCAGTAAACCTAATACACTATATTTTGGAGGTAAATGAAGTTAATTGGAAAGGGAAGAATTCAAACAGAAGCATTAGTTTTTGTGGAAAAGGTAACAACTTCCGAAGTAGTTCAATATGAAAATGCAGACTACTTCCAAGTCTAATGTAGAGTATCATAGGTACTGTTTGTACTTGGTACTACTGTCATCAGCAATTCTAAGGTCAGACAAAGTCACAAAACAACATGCTTGTAGTTGTACAATATTATTGAACCTTTTTTTATATATTCAAAACTAGAATTTCCTTAAAGTTTAAACTTATCCTCATTCACTACAAATGGAAAAATGATAATCATTAACTACAAATGGAAAATGATAATAATTTTTAAAAGATAAAAGAAGCTAATATTACGGGTAAACCATCTTCTGCACAGTTGGGTCCTCCATCATTTTCTCTAAAGCATCCACCGATAAGACTGATTTCCCTATCCAAATATAAACAAGGTCACATTAAGAACATTTGGTCAATCCGTACAGCAGCTCGTTTATGACAACTTTGAAAGAACAAATATTATAAACACAATGAGTTACATGATAACCAAAAAATGGTATAAATTAATTGCAGCCTATAATGTCAATCTGAGAATAAAGCAATTCGTCTAGGAATTACTCATGTTTGATTTATGACATTATTTCAACCCAGGGACTGAAAATCTGTAATCTGGGTGTTAGGAACCCAAGAATTTAATGTCAAAGAAAGAACACTCCTTTTAAGAAATATGATAGAATATGAGAGACTCTCCTAAACTATATCCTATCACAGGACCAAATCATCAAAAGTACAAGGACAATGGTAAGTTTACATTATCCTTTATAAACTCGACAATTATGGAAAGATTAAATCCATATATGCAACCATAACAACATGAACAATCATTTATTTAACAGGGCTGGTCTAAATCGTGACGTGACATTGCATTTCCTTGAAATTAATTAAGCTTGAATAGATAAATCATGCTACACAGGGTTTTCCGGTAATAAAGCAGATATGTAAATATTTTCAATTTCAACTGACACATTACTTACGTGCAGATTGAGAACCCGGAGAATCGCCAAAACCTTGGTTAGAGGGAGCTCCATTTTGAGAAGCCTTCAGTAATGTACATTGTTATTACTTATCAAGGACAAGACAAATCACAAAACATCTTTAGGAAAAACAAGAATCTTAAAAACTCACTTCTGCTGGAGCCCGGGCTTCCTTGAATGAACTTGATGCGTCAACATCTTTAAATCTTTCAAAAGCATTCTGCTGCACAGTTTCTTCTGGAGACACATCTACAAAAGCTGCAACAACAAAAAAATATGCATCAGGAATTTTTTTAAATTCATAGTTTGTTATAATTCATAACAGTATGTTGCCATTACAAGTGGCTAAAAAACTGTGGAACTACTACACAGCACGATAGTGTGCAATCAAGGTTGAGAAAATAATAGGTTTGCACACACTCATGAATCATCTCAAATAATACAAGCATAACATGGAAGCAAAATCCACATGATGACTAGTTATACATTCAACAGCAAACTAAAACGGTTGATGCCTGTTTAGGGAGCACTCTCTAGTTTGTCACAGGATACTGGCATGCAAGTAATAAACTCACTAAAGCTATTATATTTTCATAACAATAAGAAAGCTGCGAGATAGTATTCATGGCAAGACTAGTAAAGCATCCTATGGTAGGCTGAACCAATTGACAACAGTCACCAAGAGTCCAAGACCCCAAAGAAAAAAATAATTTTCACCAAGTGTGCACCTTATCCATTGGACCAAAAAGCCCACTTGCCACTATTACAAACCAGTTTTAAATAAAAGGTAATTATGTAAATTTCATTTAATTTTATTTTTGAACATAAAAACATTAGTAACTGTTTTTTTTCAATTCAACAAGATTTCTCGGCGGGTGGATTTACTTTTAGGATGTTCTCATTGAACATGGTGTGCCCATTTATTTTTTTTGCTTATAAAGCCACTAAAGCTCTTTTTTTTACTAGTAAAGCCACTTAAGCCGGTGTTGTCACTCTTAATTTTATGTAAACAAAAAGAATACAGGCATTCAAGTAAAACAAACTGAAATTTGGTGAATAGTGTTTGTAAATTGTTTGTTGTGTTGTGTTTATTAGGGTTGTTTAATGTTTATAATTGTCTATTTGAAACATAAAGGTGTTCATCAACAAAGTGATTGTAAATTAGCAAGGTGGGTGTAAATAATTTAATGAAATTGACAAAACTAACCCTCAATTTACCAGTTATAATGAAGCACGGACACTCCTCAAATTAGGCATGTCCCGGTGTCCGACACGTATCGTGTCCGACACTGACACTTGTAATTACACTGAATTATGTGATGTTTTCAAATTATTAGTTGTGTTGGTGTGTCAGTGTCCGTGTCGTGTCCGGTGTCCGTGTCTGTATCCGTGCTTCATTATAAATAATAAAGGCGAATGGTTTTTTGGGCCAATGGAAAAGGTGCGCACTTGCTAATTTATCTTCATGTTTTTAGGTGAGTGTAAATTAGCAGCCCCCGTGTGAGGGGGCACAGCTTCTACCTAAATTCTTAAAACCACAGACACATGTGGACACAAAATCACCACTTATAAATTGCACATGTAGTACATGTCATCCAACAAGAAAAAAAATGGGAGTCCTGAGCAGAGATTGTATGTTACCTGATTTTTTGGGTTCATTCTTTACTTCCACTTCATCTTTAACATTGATGTCTGGGCCTGGGGATGCTTCTACTTTTGTTGCAGGTATGTCTACTGTGACAGTGGATTGAGATGCAGTTCGTGCAGAAGATGCTTGAGATTGAGTACTTGTAGAATTAGCAGGTGCAACAGGCCCTGGTGGTGTAGGCATTGGAAAGGGGAAAGGAGATCCAGGGGAAAAGGCACCACTGTCAAATGGATTATTTTGTGTATTCATCTGGCCCATCATGGTCTTGAAAGCTTGTTGCATTGCATATTTCTGAAAGCGATTAAAATACAAATGTTGAAATTGTATAAAAAGGATTCAAAAAGTTACGCGGTTAGCTCTTGCAGTTCTACAAAGAATCCACAAAAGAGAAGGTTTGACAGAACTTTCAACTTCATGTAAAATTTAAAGGTGAAAAGACTTGCTCATTTTACTCTGGCAATAAACCACTCCTTCACTTGATATGGCTCCCAATATCTTACAGTTAGTAGAACTCAAATGACAAACCAGTTTACACCCAAGCCTTGCAATAAAGTGGAACTCACCTTTAATCTTGAAGCTACCTGTCAAAAAAAAAATAGCCCTTAATGTATTGAACATAAATAAATAAAAAAGAAGAAAAAATTAACACCAGTATACGGAAAACTGAGTTTTGATTATGATTCTCACCACTGAATATAGTGCAGAAAACCCAACACCAACACCAATCCAAAAGAGCGGCGACCCTCTAGAAATGTAGTGAACAAATAAATCAGAATATGAATATATAGGTATAACTAATATGCAAAATCATATAACATGGTGTAAAACATCTACAAGAAAATCAAAAAGTGAAAGAAAGAATAGTGTGATTACACAGTCGAAGATGGAGGTGGTGACAACTGGGGGTTAACTCCAACTGATGTTGTTTCTTGACTATTTGAAGAAGAAATGCTAGCAAAATTATGCACTATCACCTTCCCCTGCACTGTATTCCCAGCATGTGTTACTTATGACTCTTCAGAGATGAGTGTAAAACATTGAAATACATTCAATTTGTGTGGAAATTTTCATTAATCGCGGAACAAGAGATGGGAAAATTATATAATTAATAAATAACAATGGAAAAAAATACACACACATAATACATTTTAAACTCAAAATACAATCAGCTTCAATCAAACTTGTTCAGAAATTCACAATACACCTATTTAGACTTTACAGAGACACTACATACTAGTTGTTTTTTGTTGTAATACAACTAAAAGCAAAAATGTTTTCATCATTCATGAAAATGTTGAGTAAACCATGTTCCTGACTTTGTAGTGCGCTCTCAATTAGTCCCTGAAATTTTGAATATTTCAAAAATGTTCCTGACTCTCTTAAATGTCAAGTTGGTCCCTGTATTTAACCACTTGCTATCAATTCTGTCCCTAAATTTTAACAACTTACTATCAATTTATTCCCTATCTCCTCGAATAAAAAAAAAATCACTTTAGTCCCTACATTTAACTACTTACTATCAATTATGTCCCTAAAGTTTAACAACATACTGTCAATTTAGTCTCTAGATTTAACCACTTACTAATCAATTTAGTCCCTAACATACTCTAAGAAGCGAGTAAAACATGACAGCATCAGAACTTTTTGAAATATTTATAATCGTATGGACCAATTTGAGAGCGCTCTGCAAAGTTAGACGAATTTGGTGGTTTACTCTTAAGAACGTTGTTTGAAGTTTCCAATCAAAAAACAGAAGCACCAAGTAATTTAGTTCAAATCAAAACACATCAACAGCATCACTATACCTACCAATTCAACTTCAATTTCAATACAATAAATATACATTTCATTGAACTGCATCATAACCTAATTACTCTATTTCATAACCTAGTAAGCAAAACTCAAATTCACAACATTAAACAAAAAAAAAAAACTAATTTCTCAACAAACAATAATAATAATACCAGATTTTAGATTTTGGTGAGATTTAGAAGAAACCCTGGTAACATGAGAGGAAGAAGAGTTAGCAGAAACAGTAAATCTCCCAAAAGTGAAAGGCTTTCCTATTGTGAAGAGATTTTTTGTGGAGGAATGTCCCAAAAGCAAAGGTTTTGGGGAAGAAACAAGGGCTAAATTAAGATTCTCCATTTTGAAGCCCCAAAATCAACGAAACGGAGTAAAAAGGGTTTGAAAAATTGGGGAAATTGAACAGACTTGAGTGTGGCGGAGTGGGAGTGGTGGAGGAGTTTGAGTACTGTTGTTTGCGGTAGGGATAAGTGAAAAACCGCAACTTTATTAGATGAATCGCTGGACAAAATCATTAATAGGTAATTAAATGCAGTTAAAAATTTAAGAAAAGAGGACAAAATAATGTACTTATGTCAAGATAATGTAATTTTATTTTGTTGATAGAAATAATCACTACTGTATACTATTTGTTAAAAAAATAAAAATCACTAACATTATTAAAAAATAATAATCATTATAGTATAGTACCGTAAATATTGGAATAGTATATTCTTCTATGTTCTTTTCTTTTTTACAATATTCTCTTGTATTTTAGCATATTCCCTTGCTCAATTCGAGTGATTAATCTCCTGCAGAAAAATGCTAGTTCACGTCAAAAAAAGTATTTTATTGTAATTAATGTTGATATGTGGAAAGTCTATGTGATAAAACATTTGGGTAGTTGAAACACGCGATTTATCCATATGTCTCTTATTTTCTCTTTTATTCAATAAAGTATATTGAGAGACAGCCCAAAATCATATTCACTCGGTTGGTTTGTTATCTCTATGAGAAAACTTTTTAGCAAATTGTCACAATTATGATATGTCACTTATCCTTGTTCTTTTTTGTAAACTCCATTAAACATAAAATATGAAGGCTTAATAAACGAGTCAGTTTTAAGTCCATTGAAGTAAGCACATTGTCTTCTAGTGCAGCACATGATCTTACCTCTTGCATCAATGTATGAGACACTGCACCTCGGGGCGACATATAACATGAGAAAAAAGAAAACCTTTTAAGATGACTCAGGAACTACCTCGTTCCTACCGAGAAAATAAATTGAGCATTGACGCGCTCCCCCACTCTAATGATAACCAGCTTCTGGATAGCTACCAGATCATTCATATTTACATGAACCTAATTTGAATCAGATAGGCATTCCACATATATCTAATTCAGTTACCTTGAACAAACTACGTTGAATCACAAGAGATAAGTTTGCAACAATCGAGAAGCTTAACACTAGATACATAACTATAAATAAGGGTCATGCCCCCATGTATGATTATGCATTATACACCTCACTTACTTTGTTACCCGGTAGCACTTACTTGAGCATTGGAGTGTCTTTTGAAAACACATACCCCGTCGCTTGGAAACGAAGCATAGTAGCATACAACCAGCAGCGATGAGCTCAATCACTGCAAAGGAAACATACACCATGCTTAAGAGGTACACCTCGTCCGTTCATAAAGGACTGTTAGTGTCCATCATAGGGTCTTGGTAAATATAATAAGTAGGCATCAAGAAACCTTATCATGGCTCGCACCAGGAGCTAAATTTCACAAGTAAACTCTTAGAATCAAGATATTTAACGTGATCCGGCCAACAACAGAAGGGTTGAGAACCTTCACAACAACAGAATATCTCGACTCCTAGGGATCGCCTAAGAGAAGAAATTTTCCTTCATTGATGCATCACCGCGTTTCCTCAACACACAAGCAACAAAATAATCGCAATCACACACTATTACGTCGATGACGACAAAACATAAGTCGCATACTGCTCCAACGACGCCACAACGCACAAAGTCATTCACCTTTACGAAGGTGTAAGACTCGTAGTCCTACATCGTTTTGCATGAACGAGATGCATCCACATATTATGAGACTTAAGGCACGGATAACTGAAGTTGATAGACACAAGAGGAAAGGATCTTGATCACATTTTTAATATAACAACTATAATATCAACATCAACTTTATAGTAGAAATTAAGGTCTTCTCAAGAGACTATCCGTTAAGAAAAAGATATGAGAAATATACTCCACTACTTCCCTTTTTTAGTGGAATTGATTAAGATCCCATCCTGAGACGATTCCACTTTTCAACCATGAAAGTACATTATGGTAAGACCTACCAATATGAGCACCTAACCTCATTTAATGCTAAGATTAAGATAAATTGTGCTTCAAATGCCCTAAATGACATAATATTTCCTTGCATATTGAAATGAGTTGCTTTACTGAAGTTCTTTCATTTTCCCAAAAGATCGGTGAATACTTAAAAACAAGTGAATTGTTATGCCTATGAACAATCTCTTTCTAACAATTTTCCTAACATTCGCTCTTTTATTAGATGAAATCTATGTGAATTCTACCACTCTATGTAGGATCCATTCCGAGAGTATAAGTCCCACAATGATTTCATCCAATAAGAGAGTGAATGTTGGAGAATGTTGAAAATAAAGTGTTTTTAGCAAAGATGCCAATTAACAAGATGTTTTTGCTTGTTTCACTATGAGTCGTTTGGCTCTTAAGATTTGAACATGATTGAGCATGATTTGCTTTTTGAAGAAAACCAAGCCAAATCGAACAATTCTAATAGTTCAAGAAAATTGAGCCAAATAGTTTGTGGTTTGGGATGAACACAACCATAGTTATGATTAGGTTAACCATTTTATTGCCTACAAACTGAACCAAATATAAATCAATATTTCAAACTAAACTGTACTTTTTGGTCCTTTTGCAAATCAAATTGTGTTTTTTGGTCCTATTTCATGAATTGGAATTATGCTATTGGTATTAAAAAAAATTATGAACTATATTTTAACCAAGATCAAATGTATTAAGGCTTCTTATGAATTATATTTAAACTATGACAACTTGATTAAACACAGTCTGTGATAGAGCACTGAAGCTGCAAGATTCTCCTATATCCAAGAGATTATATAAAGTGAAAAAAATGTTCGGAAACCTTTGTAAAGAATCCATTCATAGAAAAATGCTAATTTGGTTTGAAATGACTCATTAACGGTTGGTTATGTTCGAAACGGTTCGATTATGGTTCAAAAATTGTTATAAAACTGATGGTTCGGTTCACAAACCACTATAATGATTGAGTTAATTTTGGTTCAGTATAATTCAGTGGTTCATCATTCTTGTTGCCCACCTCTAGATTTCAATAAGCTTAGTTAGACCTAGACAAAGCCAAAATGAAACTTTGAATGCTTTCATGGATTGTTTAAATGGAGAGATGTCCCAAATGAAATATTTCAATAGGATGTAGCGCTCCACGCACTATAGCGGGCCTCAAAAGAAAACCATGTGTTGACTCATTGGCAAATCAACCTTATACAAGTTGCACAAGTGAGCAACATGCTAGATAGCCATGAGATTGTGGGAGAAGCGATGTGAATACAAATCCTCCCCCACAAACAACGACTAATGTCGTGAAGGGGGCACAATATTCACAAAGACTTACAAATGATTAAACTCAAATCGTTAATAAATTTCCATAAATCATTTGAGTTAGAATGTGAATAATTTTTTATGATACTTTACTCATATTCTTATATTGCGACCAAACTCCGAATGTTTAAGATATGAGAACTTTTACGGTACACTCACAAAGTGAGATGTACTGGTATTCCTGCTTCATAATTTTATAAATTAACGATATTTTATATGTAATAAATAGCTATTTGTCAATATTTATATTTTATAGAACATCATTTCATAAGAAAAAAAATATCATTTCATTGTTTATAAGAATCATAGTAATTTTTTTTACATATTATCGTAAAAAATAATGAATGTTCTCAATTATGAATGATAAAAATTCAAAAAATAATAATTTTATTTTGTTGACATTTTTTATGAATAAGATTTAGTTATTATAATTATAAATGATAAAAAATAATATTTTTCTTGAGAAAACAACCCATTTAACAATTAATTTAAAGAATTAATATAACAGTACACTTAAATATATTGGATGTACCATATAATTTGACACTTAAGATATTTGCCCTATGAACCTATGAATAGGAGATTAACGCCAAAAATAGTTTACCTATCTCTACTCTTGCTCCGTTCCGCTTCATCTAACGACGACTCTGTTCTCTTCTCACTACTCTGATGGAACTCACCGGCGAACTCATTCGGGTCCAATCCATAATCCAATCGGGTCTCTCCCAAGTCCCACCCGAATACATCCAACCTCCTCAAAACCGACCCATCAACACCGATCCCACCGCCACCATCCCCACCATCGACCTCTTCACCTTCAACACCAACCACCGCAACTCCACCCTCGAATCAATCTCACACGCCTGCCGCGAATGGGGCGGCTTCCACGTCACCAACCACGGCATACCACCATCCCTCCTCGACGCCGTCCGCAACTCCGGCCTCACCTTCTTCAACAACTGCCCCATGTCGGAAAAACTCAAATATTCCTGCACCGCCGGCGCCGCCGCGTCGGAGGGATACGGAAGCCGAATGCTTGTCAGCTCCAACGATCACGAGGTTCTTGATTGGAGGGATTATTTTGATCATCACACTTTTCCCCTTTCTCGCCGGAACCCTAATAATTGGCCGGATTTTACCTCTGGTTATCGTGAAATAATGGTGAATTACAGTGATGAGATGAAAATTTTGGCGCAAAAGTTATTAGCTTTGATATCGGAGAGTCTTGGGTTACAATCTTCTTGTATTGAAGATGCTGTTGGGGAAATTTATCAGAATATCACTGTTAGTTATTATCCTCCGTGTCCACAACCGGATTTAACGCTTGGTTTGCAATCACATTCTGATTTCGGCACTGTTACGCTTTTGATTCAAGATGATGTGGGTGGTCTTCAGGTTCTTAAGGACGGTGATGGTGGTGATAGGTGGGTTACTGTGAAGCCTTTGTCAGATGCTATTCTTGTTCTTTTGGGTGATCAAACTGAGGTAAACAGAGACAATTCATTGCTTATATTAAGTTATAACTATGTAACACGACACTTGTGATTGCGTTAAATTTGGTTGTTTTCTCAAATTATTACTGTGTCAACATGTTAGTGTCAGTATCGTGTCCGGTGTTTGCGCCTGTGTTAGTGCTTCATAGGTTATAACTCAAGCTGTGGATATAGAAAATTAGTTGAATACGTGATATGTTTGTTTTCTGTGTGATGTCGTTCTGTTTATAGATATGAAGCAAGCACCTTTTAGAATCACTGTTGTATCGGCATTCATTTAGAATCACTTTTCACTTCAGCAGAGCATGTTTAGGAGTCTTTTGGGAAATACATTTTCCTTAAATATAAGCATGGCGAAATGGATTTGTATGTGCAAATCAGAATATGCATGACACCTATCTGTATCTAACTATCTTTTATACTTGTAGTATAATTGACTTGAGCTCAGTGACGTAAGTACAAAATACTATTCACGATCATTCTAGTTTGAATTGATATGTGAATAGTTTAATTGAATTGGTAACAGTTAAACTTTTGAAATGGGGCTTGGGTAGCTCAACTGGTTTGAGCTAAGGGATAAGGTTTTGGAGGTCCTGAGTTCAAACCCGGACAAAGGAGGGAAAAAAACTAATCTAACAACTAATACTGAACATTTGCCATTCAAAAAAGTTAAGCTTTTGAATGTTTCAAGTCTCGAAGAACATTCAAAGGGCTATAGTTAAGTATTTGTTTTGATGAGGGGCAACTATTGGTTTTTGTGATGCACTTGTCTTGATTTTGACAATTGTATTGATGCCTAATTGCATGCTGTTGAAGGCCAAGATAAAATGGTAATGGGCGGAAATATGTTTAGAAATAAATTGGGTTTTTTCAGTTAGTGGTTATTCTTAACTGGTAAATGCGGCAGTCTCCTTGGAAATTAATATTTCCACTGTGTCATGAGTTTAGCTTGAAGCTACAACTGCATGCTTCAGTTGAAGGCACATCCATTAACACTCTAAGTGAGAACAAACATACTACAAATTGCCAGCACCGACCCCGTCTGTTATGAATTATTACGTTTTTTTGCTCCTGAATTAGAAGCATTGGTCACAGTCATTTTTCTTGCAAATATGGGATTAGTATTCTAGGATGTGGCAGCTTAGCATTGTATTCTGATGATTTATGATTTCTTTCTTCTTCTTTTCTGTTTTTTTTTTTTTTTTTTTTTTTTTGTTTTTTTGTTTTTTT